>ENA-ORTV01000438-ORTV01000438.1-human-gut-metagenome-genome-assembly--contig:-NODE-438-length-50852-cov-5.753430_pt1 | contig 50852 bp, 52 predicted proteins | sample MGYA00241915_ERZ509194 | MGnify/ENA primary metagenome ERZ509194 (study PRJEB26280, sample SAMEA2338810) | human gut metagenome | biome: human gut; feature: human-associated habitat; material: faeces... | reverse complement strand
TAATGGGCCCTTATAGGGCCTGGTCAAACCTCCGGCTTAGCCGGAGGTTTTGATTATTGGGGATACTAACTAACGGCACTTCCCATCACATCCCAAACATCTCCCTTACCACGCGGTCGGCACCCTTGACCAGTCCTACCAGCACCAGCATATTGAAGATCACCTCGCCCAGATAGCCCCACACCTGCGCGACTACCGAGCCGCCGCCCAGCACCACTGTGCCGCTGGCGGCGAAGGCCGAAAACACGATACAGGCCAGCACGATCACCGCGCCCTGCAGACACACGCCCATATAGCTTTTGAGAAAGGCGCGTCCCATCTGGGACGTGCCTTCTCCCGCAAAGGACGCCAATGCCACCGGCAACAGCGCGGCATATAGATAGAGCCTAAAAAACCGGCCATACACGGTGAGGATCATCAAAAATGCCAGTACCGTGATAAGCAGGCAGCCCAGCAGCGTCACCAGCCACAGTGGGATGCTGGCGAGGAATCCCACGTCCTCGATGGCTGACGCCATCTCCACGGGCAGTGACACCGTTGCCCCGTCGATACCACCCACGCTGCCGGCAGCGGCGGAGATGATACCGGCACAGACCGCAAAGATGTCCACCATCAGGTCGATGCCGTAGGTAACAGCCAACTTCGCCATGACGAAGTAGATAAAATGCCGCAGGATGTGTTCAGGCCGTTGGAAGTCCCGAAAGCCGGCGCTGCTGCGGAAGATGCCGATGGTCAGAAACAGCACCAGCAAACCGTAACCGATGCCCTGCATGGCTCCATTGACGGTCTGGATCGTCTGCCATATCGTGCCACCCTTAAACGCCTGCGGCGATTGGGTCAACAGCGACCACATCTCCGTCAGTTTGTCATTCCACACGCTGAAAGCATAGTTGAGATTGTCAATGATCCAGTTGTTGTCCATACCTTACACCGCGCCGATCAGCGTCAGGATCTCCTTGGCGAAGGTAATAAGCAAGCCACCGAACAGGCACAGCAGGCCCTGCGTCCGCTGGCTGGCGTCGTGGCTCTGGATGCTCATACCCACCTGCACGATGCCCCAGCCAAGAATGATGATGCCGATGGCCTTGATGATCGAAAAGATGAAGTCGGACAGATTATTAACGATGCTCAGCGGATCGCTGGCGGTAGCGTAGGCAGGTACAACGCAGCACAGAAGCAGCACACCGGCGCAAACGCTTCTTGCCATGGTTTTAGTTTTCTTCGTTTTCATGTTCGTCCTCCAAAAATGTGAAATCGTCCAGTGTACGGAATGCATAGGGCAGATCCGGCAGAGAATAGTCCGGCACAGGCGGATTGTGGATATAGGGCTCCGCTCCGCCGTCTGTGGTGCGCTGCACATTGGGGTGACGGCGAATGTCATACTTTTTATCCCGCACCGGTTTTTCACCGCGGATAAGCAGCAGGGCGTCATCTGAGGGCAGCATCCGTATCTCGTCCGGCGTCATCAAATCTTTACCACAATGTCAAGTGATGAATTCAAAATGGGTAAAAAAATAGCCCTTCCCAATTAAGAGAAGGGCATTAAAGCCTTAAGTACTAGCGGAAAATTACCAACAATTAACTGATACACCACAGACCATCTTGTGCTGCTTTTATAGCATAAAACAAATCTTGGATCTTTACAGTTTTGTAGCCTGCATCTCGAGGGCCCGGATCAAGCAGAAGTATTTCACTTCCCTGCAGGACATCTACAATAATCGATACATGCTGGAAGGTGTCTTCTTTGTTTCCATAAAGCCAAGTATAATTAAATCCGCAAATAATAGATATGTTAGTTTTTAATAATTTTCGGATTTCCTCCTCTAAAAAGAAATCATCCTGAATGCAATTAATAGGAAGGTAATTCTCGTGCAACTGTATGGAATTAGCCTTAAAAAAATCATTTATTGTATTATTCTTTATCTGTGCACCCCATTTTTTATGATCAATGGCTTCCTCTGCCGGAACAATATCTAACTGTTCAGCAATTTCAGCTTGAGACAGGGATTTTATGCCATGATGGGTTAAAACCATTTCCAATACGGCTGGGACGCACCAATTAGGTTTGGCTATTACGATCTGCTCCACATACTTCTTCATATTGTCTCCTAATTTCGGCCTCTAATTTTGCGTGGGGATCTTCCCATGTGCTGGGCTTAATGGTTTTTCCTTCGGCATTATAATGTGGTTGTCCGTCTGGCCATAATTTTGCCATGTTTGCAGCTTGGACTATATCAAACAAATTATCTGGTTTTATTCCCATCTCCACCAATGTCCCAAGGGCAAAATAAATTACGTCAATCATTGCATCTGCTTGTTCAACGATTTCATCGGCATCCAAGAATTCGTTTATTTCTTCCAGCATCCAATGATAACGTTTCATTGCACGATCTCTTTCCATCTTTTTAGGAAATTCTGAAACCGGATGTCCAAATCTCAATTGAAAGTCTTTTACTTTGTTCCACTCGTTATTCATATTATATACACCTTTAATTTATGGATTGTTTATTCACAAGAAAGTATTCGATATATCGATTGTATAATTATAAACACTTCATCTATCAGAGCGGTATCAGCATTAATGTTCCCCTTTACCTTTTTGGGCAGATACCTTCGGCTAATTAATTGATACGATATTCTTAACTTATAGCTTGTAATGATAAAGATTCTTTTTCTTCATTTGGTCAATTATTTCGTCAACCTGACGTTTATCTTCGCTATAATATAAATCAGGAACTCTTTCATCTCCGGCACTTTTCTTTAACCTATAAATTTGTGCTTTAATATCTTCGTCCAAATCAAAAAATCGATATAATTCACACTGGTTATCTTTGAATTTCTTATCAACATCATGATTTTGGCCACTGTCTGCCCTAAATAAAACATATACTTTATTGGGAGGGGAGATTTTAACCGCACTTGTTTGACTAAAAATTCTTCTGATATCATGAACAATGTCAATCAATTGCGAACCACCAGAAGTATTGCAGTCAACGATAATACATTCCTGAATATTAGTCCCACTTGCCACATTCCATGCGCCTTCATAATTAATTCTAAAATCAGTATAAGGATCGTCAGTAACCGATGTGATTCTAGATTTGTCGTTACTAGATTTTGCAACTATGAAAGTAGCCCCGTAGTATTTAGCGACTGCTTGTGCAAACAGCGGATTGCCACCTTTGGGGGTTATGACAACTTTAGGTTTTGTAGAGTTATTATGGTATGCATATAAGAAAGCCATAATAGAAACCATTAATTGTTTATCTTTTTCGTTGTGAGACATTTCCATTGTATCGATATAGTAAGAGCTAGTTGTGGTTCGTCTGCCTCCATACTGTATCGGTTGATCGAAGTGCACAATGTATCTGGAAATAAGAATAACCAGTTGTTCCACAACATTATCTTTGGTGATTCCATACATATCGCGTTCATTGGCTGAGACAAGTCGCAAATTATTCAAGACTCTTTCACTTTTCTTCTCTTGAAACCCCAATTCTTTTAGACCTGAAACAATTAGGTTGCGCTCATATCTTCCATAAATTACCCATGAATATTTAGCCTCAGGTTTAACCCAACCAGTCATTGCGATAAGGGCTCGTATTGTATCTAGTGATAAAAGCCCTAATATTATACTTGTAAATATATCCATCTTATAGTTCGACTTCCTTAATCAAAGATTGAACTACCAGTGAATCAGAGGTGAACACTTTCATTCCCAATGTTTTCGCAAATTGCTCTATTTTCTTCATTTGTTCTCCATCTTCAACATAGTCCCAATCTGGATGATCCGACAGCCATACCACATTTCGCTTTGCGCACATATAGCGATCTTGTATATAATCGCGGTAAAAAGAGGATGTCTGGTCGACATATAACCCACCGAGTAGAACATGGCTTAAATATGGAGAAAAATCTTCAAGTATTGAAAAATATTCACGTTCGGAGATAAACGGGAGAACAGGTTTAATAGTTAACGAAAGCGGTAGACCAATAGATTTAATACTTTTTGCAAGGCTTACTCTAGACTCATAAGACATTGTGCCTGGCTCAATGTCGCTAATCATTGTACGATTTGATAATGATATAGCGAATTTCACAAACCCTTTCTCTCGATCAGAAAGCCATGTGTTCAGATCTAGTAACTGCTTTATATGCTCGGCAGAAGGATAAATTTTACTAGAAAGGCTAATATAGACCTTTTTATAATGATCCGCAAGCTTTTTCACACTCTCGACTAAACTCGCTTGATCAAAAAAATCGCCATCACAACATGGATACAAAATGATCTCATCTATACGTATATTTTCTTGTTCGATTTTTAAGGCCGGCTGACGTAGATAATCATCTCGTTTAGCAAAACAGTATTTGCATCCAGCCTTGCAAGGTGTACTTGCTGAGAGAAATTTCCTCATAACTGCCTCCAAGAGAAGCGATATACCATATGGTTAAGGCTTTATTTGTATCATTATATTATATCACAAGAAAAATTGTTCCTCAAGCTTGTGTGGGTACATTACAGCTTGAAATTTTTGTGTCATTCCATACATCTCCGACAAAGTTATACACGATTCTGACCTTCTGAACCTTCTGACCATCAACTTTTTTGACTTCACCTACCAAAATCCGGCTGATTAGGCGGTTTAATACCGTTTCATCCAACTCCTGAATGGTAGCATACTGCCGAATCTCCCGGATAAAGGTGCGGACTTCACTTTCCTGAGCATCGGACTGCTGAAGCATTCGCAACAGCTCCTGCAAACGGCGCTGATTTTCTTCCTGCTCCTGATCCATCGCGGCGGTCAGCTTTATAAACCGCTGCTCAGAGATCACGCCTTTGGCCTTGTCAGTATAAAGGCTCAGGAACATATCGTCAATTTCTCGGTTTCTGGCTTCCAGGCGTTCACGCTCTTTCTGCATCTCGGAAGCATCCGCCATATACCGGCGCTCCATCCGTCTGCTCAACCGCTGATAAAAGGCATCTGCATCTTTGAGTGCCATCGCTGCCAGTTCCTGAATATCTTTCAGGACGAGATTATATAAATCCCTGGCTTCGATTTTGTGACTGGTGCAGGCATTTTTGCCCAACCGGTTGTAGGTCTGGCAGATATAATACGCCTTGTCAATCGGTTCCCGCATCTCGCCGGTAAAGCGGTTTTTGCCAGTTCTGCCAACCTTCTCATACCGCACCTGCATAGATTTCCCACAGGTGGCGCAGTAGATAATGCCATGGAACAAGTTGTAGAAGGGGCAGGCATTTCCTTTCATAATAGGTGGTCTGCGATCTACGATTGCCTGCACCTGTTCCCATTCCTCCGGTGTCACAATCGCTTCATGGCAGCCCTCAATGATTTCCCAGTCCTCACGGGGAATGATGTCATAGGTGTTGGAGCGAATCCCTTTCTGGTGTGTCCGGCAAACCAGATGAGCGCCCTTATAAAAAGGGTTACGCAGGATATGGCTGATTCTTGCGCCGCCCCACGCATAGTAGTTGACATCACAGGCGGTATTTCCTTTTACTCTGGTGATAGGAACCTTGTCCTCCATCAGCTGCTTGGCAATCCGCATACAGCCCCAGCCATCCAGTGCCAGGTCATAGATTTTGCGAATCACCGGCGCAGTCTCCGGGTCAAGGATCAAATGCCCCCGATCCTCCGGGTCACGCATCAGCCCCAGGGGAGGCTGTCCGCCACAGAACTTTCCCTGTCGGGAACGGGTCATACGCCCCGCCAGCACTTTCTTGGAAATATCCCGGCTATACATATCGTTCAGGATATTCTTGAAGGGCGTGATGTCCATTTCCTGACGGGTCAAACTGTCCACGCCATCCGTAATGGCGATATAGCGGACATTGTGTTTAGGGAAGAAGATTTCAATATAGCTACCGGCTTCGATATAATTTCTTCCCAGTCTGGACAGGTCTTTGGTAATGACACAACCGATTTTACCGGCCTCAATATCGGCAATCATACGCTGAAAAGCTGGGCGATTGAAATTACGGCCTGTGTAACCATCGTCCACATAATACTCATACTGGAACATCCCATTTTTCTCGGCAAATTCCTTGAGCATAAGTTTCTGATTGCTGATACTCATACTCTCGTTATCGCCGCCATCGTCCAGAGAAATGCGGCAATAGAGGGCTGTGATTTTCTGATTGACTTGTTTTTTCCTGCTCATAGCAATCTCCTTCTATGAACAGGGACACGATATGTATATTATATCATGTCCCTGTTTTTTCTTCAACCAATTCCCTCAGCTTGCCTTGCGTTCCAGCCATTCTTCAAAGTGTTCGCAGGTCTGCCGTTCAATGAGCTGTTCAAAGGCTTCCTGCTTGGTTTTATCACCTAAAAACTCCCGTACCACGATAAACTTTACTTTTTTACTCTGCTTGTTTTCTTGCTTTTGGGTTTTCTCCATAGGCTACCTCCATAGATCAGAAAAGCCAGACAAAGGGCATCGGCAACGAAGTCCGGCAACGGACTCCGAAAAACCTATAACCTATCGCCTGGCCGTCGTTTCTTACTTTTCAAATTTTCTTTTGAAATCTCGTTGCTTTCGTTGTCAGAGAACAAATACCCGCCCAAAAGTCTTGCTTTACGGGTATTTATCGTATCTACACCCCCACTTTTGCGGCAACAGAGTCAGCAACCAGCCGACAACCAACAGGGCAACAAGCCCTGCAAATTAGGCAATCCACTCCTTTGGCAGCTCCAGCTGACGAACTTCCTCCTCGCTCAGCTCCACAAATCCACCTTCGTTGTCGGGCAGTTCGTTGCCGGAAATCTCTCGTTCCCAGCCACGCTGCCGCCCATAGCCCGCAAACATCCGGGGATTAGAGAAAGGCTTCCAGCCGGTCACCACCGTGTTCATGATCTCATTGATGTTGTGCAGCTGCCAACGCTTCGGCTCCTCAAAGGCGTGTCCCAACGCTTCCTTGAACAGCTGTTTGGAGCAGACTACATTGCCGGTGTAGTGTTCCAGAAAGCCCTGAATCTGCCCGGCCTCAGTGTCCTCCGGCATGAAGTCCTTTTGAACCTCCACCAGCTGCTTCTGAATCTCCTTTGAAAACTTCATGGAATACTCTCCGCTGCGGTAAATGGTCATAGCCTCCGCCCATACCTGCAACAAGTATTCCATGGAAGCGGCTTCGTCCTCCAGAATGTGAACCTCCGCTTTCTCCGGGTAAATCATCACTGGCAGGAACCGGCGGTTTCCGGCTCGGTCAAGGGGTAGGAAATCCAGCGTGTTGGAGGAACCACCGAACACACACTGCCTTAGACGGTCTTTGGGCTGGGTCTCATAGAGGGTGCGGTAGGTCTCCTTTTGGCGACTGATAAAGGAGCGGATCTCCTCTATACTCTTGGCGTTACTGGTGGCCAGCATCTCCGACATCTCGATGATCCAGTGGCCTTGCAGCTTGGCAAACACCTTGTCATCATCCAGCTTTTTCAGATCATCAGAGAACCACTCATCTTGTATAGCCAGGAAGCGAAAGAAGGTGTACTTTCCGGCTCCTTGGCCGCCCACCAGACAGAGTAGCTCCTCATATTTGGAGCCTGGATGGAAGACCCGGCAGATGGCTCCCAGCAGGAAGTGCTTGAGCATTTCTTCCACATAGTCGCTCTCGTCAGCCCCTAAAAAGTGATGCAGACAGGAGTGTATCCGGGGCTTGCCGTCCCACACCAAACTGTTCAGCACATCCTGAATGGGGTGATAGCAGTTTTCGTTTGCTACGATGGAGAGCGCCGCCATCAGCTTCTTTTCACTGGTCAGGCCATAGTTCTGCTCAAAGTAAAGGAGCAGATATTTGACATCGGTATCGGTTAAGGCGCTGGTACTTCTGCGCCAGCCCAGATCCCGCACAATGTCCACACGGTCGGTCAGCAGATTTAGCCGAATAGCACCCCGCAAAAGCGGATCTTGGCAAAACACCGTGCGGCAATTTCCAATGGTGTTGGCCGGTTGTCCTTTCTCGGTGACGGAGAGATTTTCCCGCACCTGCTCAATGGTCAATTCCACGCTTTCGGCCTGCTGGGTTGCAGGCACTAAACTCTGAGTTTCGCTGTTCAATATTTCTCACCTCCTCTAGAGAAAAGCATCTGATTTCTTCGCAAAATCAGATGCCTTACCGCTCCATATCCTGTTTTGCCTGCTGCTTTTTTCGGTTGTATTCTCTCTGTGCGCTATCCTGCTTGGCTTTTTTCAGGAAAGCAAGAATGGATTCCTTGGCCTTTTCCTGAATCTGCTGTTTACCAGCCTGCTTGACCTCCGGCTGCATCAGCTTCTTCTGGATTTTTGTCAGGGCAGACTGCATGGCATTTTTGATTTTGGAGATCACTCCATCCAGCCGGGCAGCGGCATACTCACGCTCTTTTTGCGGCGCTTTCCGTTCCGGCGAGAGTACCCAGTTTTTCGTTTCCTCCACCAGCCGGATATCCTCCTTATGGGTTTCCAGCCGGACAGCATCGGTGACAACCTCCACCGCCTTGTCATAGGCAATATCCGAAACTTCCTCCACCAGTGTTTCCACATCCTCGATTTTCAGGGTCAGCTCCTCCAGCTTCTGTTCCTGGGCGGCCAACTGCTCCTTTTGCTTCATCAGGATATAGTCCTGTTTCTCCAGATACACCCGCCCACCATAGGACGGCTCCTGCTCCAAATGCACCCCATGTTTGCGGCTGATGTCAAAGAGCAGCGTGCGGCATACTGCATCAAAGGTTTGTTTTCGATTGTTGTGTTTGCCCTTGGGCTTACTCGGATCAGGCAATTCAAAGCCCAGTTCCTCCAGCGCCTTTTCCTGCTGGGGGCACAACTCCCCATACCGGTTTTTGCAGTCAAACACATGGCGCTCATGGATGTGAGGCGTCCCCTCATCCAGATGCAGCGCCCAGTTCAAAATGTGGATATGGGAACCAAAACACCGTTCAAACTCCTCGTAAAATTCGCTGACAATGAGTGCCAGAGTACCCGGTGGAACGGATTCTTCCATGGTGCCGATCTGGTAAATGCTTTCCTCCGGGCAAGTCTTGTTGTTTTTCAAAAGGTCTTCCACCGTGCGGTTACGCTCGGTATGCCTGGTTTTCTCGTTCCGGGCATTCTGGGCATCCACATGGTCGGAGTAATGCTCGTAGTAATACATCCGCTCAATTTCTTCAAAGCTGAAATCCGGCTGTTCCGATTTCTCTCGAAGTTCCGGGGTAGTGATGCCACGGTAGCAGTCCCAGTACACATTTTTCTTGGCTCGCTGGGCATCAATGTGTTCGCTGTTCTCCACATCAAACCGGCGGTCATTGTGACGGGGATTATAGGTGCCATGCTTGCCGGAGCGTCCGTTATGCCGTGTCAGTTTCAATTTCCATTCCTCCAATCTCTGTTGATTTTCCCCAAAGTGGGAGCAGCAGCGAAGCCGCCAAACCTGCGGATTTCTGCGTCAGGTAATACCCAGTACGAATTGACGCAAGGCATCAACTCTCCCTGGGCAAGGCGTTTCACCCTTGACCCGATGGGGCGGCTGCCCTCAACCCGCCAATGGGCCTTGCCCCTTGACCCCAACATGGCGCTGCACCCCTGTACCCAGCACAAAGGGATTGCATCCCTTTGTACTCCTGCCCGGAGAAGCTGACTTTTACCTTTTGTGCGGTTTCTGTCAGCTCCTCCGGCTCTGAATGCTCCTTTTGTCGCATTTCCCGGCATGGGGGATACTGGGGTATCACGATACCAATTCACCGCAAAAATACCGGGTGCAGACCCGCCATTTTCCTGTGAATTGACCCGATTTCAGGCGCTTTTCTTGTCCGTCCGCAAGACCTGAAATCCGTGCTGTTTGGCGTATTCTCTGGCAGCGGCCAGCCGTTCTTCGCTGTACGGCGGCACCAGACGGATGGACAGGCGGGACTTGTCCATCACATAGGTCACGCTGCCCTCAGTGGTGCTGTGCTCCAACCGGCACAGCTGGGGATACTTGCGGCTAAACTCGGCCAGCCTGCGCTTCAGATCGGCGTTGAAGGTGTAGATACTGGCGGTGTCCTGCGCTTCGTTCCAATTGATGATGGTTTCTTTCTCATACTTAGACAGCTTCGTCATACAGATCCTCCTCATACTCGGTGTTTTCCTTTGCCAAACGCAGGCGGCGCTTGGCACGGTAATACTCGTCCATCTCCGCACGGAGCTGATGATAAAAACCGGTGTACCAGTTTTCGGCCACCTCCATTTCCATTTTCCGGGCCAGCTCCAGCATCCGGTGCTTAGCCTGAGGGTCAACGGTCAGGGCGGTCAGCCATTTGAGCCTTGTCACCGTGTTGTGGTGGTTGGGACAAGCAAAGGCATACAACACTTTCTTTTCCGGGATACTCAATTTCATAAAATCAGCCTCCTAAAAGTTTATTTTCCATGTGTTAGTTGCCGGTTTGCCTGCAATCGCTCCTGCCCGGATTTTCCCCGGCGTATTGTCCTTCTTGGTGCGCTCCTGTCATGGCGTCACTTCCCCAAAGGTCATACCCCTTGCAGCCGGTCATTCAGTTTTCAAGGTTCTGTGTCTCCTGACAAAACTCATTTTACCGAAAAAACAGGCCCTCTCCCGTATGTCCAAAACGATGGAAAACGGCTTGAAATCAGCGTATTTCCACGCTTATGGAATCATGGTATAATGGTTGAAAACGGCAGGATTTTCTTGACGAGAGGGGGATTGTGGATGCATACAAAACTGTCCATCCCAGAACGATTAAAGGATTTGCGGGTGGTGGATAAGCACCTGACCTTGGAACAGTTGGCCGAGCAGACAGGGCTTTCCAAATCTGCTCTCAGTAAATATGAGAGCGACGATTATAAGGACATCAGCCCATTTGCCATCGCTACGCTGGCGGAATTTTATGGGGTGTCCACCGATTATCTAATGGGGTTGTCGGAAAATAAAAATCACCCAAACACAGAGCTTCAGGCCCTGCATTTGAGTGATGATATGGTTACATTATTGAGCAGCGGAAAAATCAACAACCGGCTGCTGTGTGAGATTGCCACACATGAGAACTTCCAGCGGTTGATGACGGATATTGAGATTTTCGTTGACCGGATCGCCGATATGCGGATTGCTCAGATGAATCTGGTGCTGGAGGCCACCCGGCAGGAAGTGATCCGCAGCCATGCGCCGGGAGAGAATGACCTTTATGTTCGCACGCTGGAGCTGGGACAGGTACAGGAAAGTGATTTTTTCAGCCACACAATCCACAACGATCTGGACAGTATCGTTCAGGATATTCGTCAGGCCCATGTCACCGACCGCACCACCGCCGATCCACAGCCGACCTTCACAGAGGTCAAGGAAAAATTTGACCGTGCCATGCAGCTGGGCAGTAACGAGGAACGGATAATCCACGAGTTTTGCGACCAGATGCAGATTTCCTTCGACAAGATTGCTTCCGAGGATTTCTCGGCGTTTATGCGGATATTAAGCCTGTCCAAGCTGCTGAAGAATCCCAACAATATGAGAGGGAAGGCCAGGCCTCAGGCGCACCGTGGGACGACAAAGAAGAAAAAGCGCAGATAGCAGAAAAGACCGTTGCCCTCTTGTGGGTAACGGTCTTTTATAAATAACTTGGTTTAAGTTTTTTATATATGCCAAGTTAGCTGGATAATGGGAATTACTGCGTATCTTTTTTATCGGAAGTTGATTGCCTCTCATTTTGAGGATTATACTGCGACAGTATACCTTTCATCTGAGCTTGTCCCATTTTCTCCCAGGCGTAAGAATTCCGGTCAACCCCGGAAATATAATCTTGAAGATTTCTAAAAATAGTTGTTGTTTGGTTAAGAGGTTCGGAATCATCCTGAACTAATTCAATACCATCGTTTTCCACTTCAATCCGACGGTCATTATTGATGTTGATTCGATAGACATACTTAATCCGCTGATTCGCAAGCGTTAGGTACTCAATCACACATTCAAACTTGAGCAAACTAGGCAGCTTTTTTTCATTCATAGAGAGAATCATTTCATATTGTTGCTGATTTGCAAGCCTGAGTACTATGCTCTCATGTCCACGCAAAAAGCTAGCACAATTTTTTGTTGTGTATGTGATTTGCTCATCGGTACTCATATTTCTTAATATGGTTTTTGTGGAAATGGAAACATCTTTTATATCAAGATCGGATTTATTTTCTATTAACAGTAGGCGACATGTCTGAGTATACCTTTTTTGACTATCATCAAAAAATTCAAATCCATCTTCACCAGAATAAAGCAGAACACGATTGTAGTCGTTTTGAACAATGAGCCGATCCAATAACCCGAATAGAGGCATCAGTAATAGAGTTGGCTTCAAAACGACATATTTGCTTTGCTGAAATTGCTGCTTCCGCTCCAATGCGTATTTTTCTTCTTGCGCTTTTAATTGAGCGTTGCTTTTTCGATTGGTGTAAATTACAGCTGCCATTGTAGCCAAAGCGGTAATGACACCGGAAAATATCGTGGCACCAAAAGTCCACCAGTCCGGTCCTAAAGACTGCATTTCGTTAATTTTGAACACCTCTTTCTTTGAAAGTTAATTGTCGGAGTAGAGGCTTGTTTGCGTTCCTCCAACGCAATCTTTATCTTCTTCATAGTCAGAACAAACCCAAAAGCCGTTCTTTTTGCGCAATTCTTGAACTTTCTCAGTAAATAAGCAGCCAGATTCTTCCCGTACTTTGCTTAGCTGCTCCTGGTCACGTACCGGATTTTGAAGGCGCTTTACAATTACATTGCAATCTCCTAATTCACATCCAATCCATCTTCGATTTAGCATCTGAGCCACGGCGAAAGTAGTGCCACTTCCACCAAATGGATCAAACACGGTGTCCCCTTCATTTGTTGACATGGATATTACTCTGTCGAGGAGCTTAACTGAGAGTTCGTTGTATTTTCGATTTTTACTGTTTTTATGCCTTACCGGGTAAATGTCTGACCATACATCTGAAACATTAACTCCCAATGGATTCATTTTAGCCTTATAGCCACCATAATCCTTAATTTCTCCACCACAATGTCTACACGTCTGCAAAGGTATACGCTGATTATGGTACGTTTGAGCCTTTACGCCTTTTATGAACGAAACAAGCGCATAATGGGCAGGGTAAAGTCTATTTTGGATTGGCAAGCTAAACTTCATATCAACAGCAATCCAATCCCAAAAAGTCAACTGTTCCCCAAGATAAGAAGCAATATAAGTACACCATTTTGGAATATTATAAATAAAGATTCTTCCACCCGGTTTCAGTATTCTAATACACTGATCTAACCACTCATACGTCCAATTGATATATTTCGACATTGTCATGTTATCATCAATGCCTGGATCATATGTTTTCCCTAGGTTAAACGGGGGATCAGCAAATACTAAGTCAACGCAACAGTCGGGCATCCCCTTCATAATCTCAATGCAATCGCCATTGTATAGTTTTCCAATATCGGTCTCAAAAAAAGGTTTGAGATCTTTTAGGGTATTGCTGTCAGTTGACTTTTGTAAAAGTGCAGCTATACGTGAGATGTTGTCGTAATATGACTTCCGATATTCTGCTGGAATATGTCCCATCGCCAGTTCAACTTCAAGTTCATTCATCCCCAAAAATTCTGTAACAGCATTTTTGAATGCGGGCTTATCAGGGAGAAAGGATGTCTGTTGTAAACTAATAAGAGTTGCTTTGGAAATTTTCCGGGCACTGAAAAAAGACAGCATCTCGTCGGTTGTCATGTTTTTATCTTTAGTTTTACTAATAATTAAATCATAAATCGAAAAGAACTGCATAGCAACCTTGTCCTCTCATGTAACTTATCGTCTGTAGACATATAGTCTACTTTGATTGTACCATATAAGAAAAATCTAGTCAACAGAAGGGGGAAAAGGTATATGCCAAATCGGAAGCAAAAACCATTGCGTCAGATTATGGCGGAAAACCTTCGAGTTTTAAGGTTAGCAGCACATATTTCTCAAGAGGAATTGGCGGAACTATGTGGCCTGCATCGAACCTATATATCTGATATAGAACGTTGTAACAGAAATGTTTCTATTGATAATATCGAAAAAATTGCAAAGGCTCTACATATAACTGCCTCTGATTTGCTAAAGGAAAGGGAGAATGTAGATGGAGATAGCTAAGCAATATGTTTCTGTGGTAGCAGAACATTTAATTAGAACAAATGAGCTGGCAGCCCAAGCATTTCAAGAGGTTCGCTCTTCTATATTAAACAATGTCACGCCTGGCTCTAATCATTTCATTCTGAATTGTACCCGCAAAAACTGTAATGGCGTAGTTCCTGTTAAAGAAAGGTGCTATCAAATCCTAGAAGAAGAGTTTGGGTGGTATAGAGAAAAACCACTTACATATTTTCATGAGGATGCTCAAAAAGGTGGGCCTATAGATGTTTATAAGGAGTTTACCACAGGACGCTCCTTTTTCAGAGCGGGGTTGGAATTTGAAACAGGTAACATTTCATCCGCTCATCGTTCCATGAATAAATTATGCGTAGGCATAAAAAAAGGCGAGCTAGATCTAGCCATGCTGATGATGCCTATTAAAAAGATGTCCTTTTATTTGACCGATAGAGTTTCAAATTACGAAGAATTAGAACCGTATTTTCTTTTGCTTGACGAAGTACCGTTTATCGTATTTGGATTTGATGCTGAAGAGTACAGTGCAGACGCCCCACTTCTTCCAAAAGGGAAAGATGGCATGTCTCCGCGTACAATTCGCAAGTGGCAAGCTAAATGATAATTTGACAGGCGCTGAGAGTAAAAACTCAGGGGTCAATCCCAAATTTTGTGTAAACGCCAAATTGTGGTGCAAAATAGAGCAAAAATGTTTTAAGGCGGGAGCGGCGCAAGCTGCTGCCGCCTTTTCTACAAAAATAACAGCGCTTCGAGGGGATGTCAAGGGCGGAGGCGTCAGCCTCCGTTCATCTCGACTCTTGACATTCCGGTTGCAGCCGGTCAGTCCGGCATGCGGTCGGCAAAGAACACCGCCAACTGTGCATGAATTACGCTCCAGTCCTGCCGCCTTCCGGTCCACTTCTTCGTAATATCCATCATGGCCAGATACAGCATCTTCAGCAGACTGTCATCCGTAGGGAATACCGATTTTGCCTTGATCACTTTCCGAAGCTGCCGGTTAAAGCCCTCAATTGCGTTGGTCGTATAGATCAGGCGGCGCACCTCCTGGGGATATTTGAAATAGGTACTCAGGTTGGACCAATTCTCCCGCCAGGACGGAGCGATCTTCGGGTATTTTTTGTCCCAGCGTTCAGAAAAGGTGTCCAGAGCGTCCAGCGCAGCAGCTTCATCGACTGCGGCGTAGGCTGCCTTCAAATCTGCCATGAGTGCCTTTATGTCCTTGTAGGATACATATTTGCTGGAATTTCGGAGCTGATGGATAATACAGTTCTGGATTTCCGTTTTAGGAAATACGGCTTCAATGGCAGTGGAAAACCCGGTCAAATTATCCGTGCAGGCGATGAAAATGTCCTCGATTCCGCGGTTTTTCAGGCTGTTGAGTACCGTTGCCCAGTATTTGGCGCTTTCATTTTCACCGACCCACATGCCAGAACATCTTTCCTGCCGTCCAGATCAATACCGATGGCGATATAGACTGCCTTCTTCACGATCTGCCCTTCGCTGCGGACATGGTAGTGGATGGCATCCATGAAAACCACCGCGTAGACGCTCTCCAACGGCCGCTGCTGCCATTCTTTTGCGATAGGGAGAATCTTGTCCGTGATGCGGCTTACGGTCGTGTCAGATACCTCTACGCCGTAGATCTCCTGAATATGGGCCTCTATATCCGACGTGGTCATGCCCTTGGCGTACATGGACAGGATCTTCTCCTCGATGTCCTGACTGATGCTGGTCTGTTTTTTCTTCAGCACATGAGGCTCAAATTCCCCCTTACGATCCCGGGGCACGGATATCTCCACATCACCGAAGCTGGTGCGCAGCGTTTTGCTGCTGTGCCCGTTCCGGCTGTTGTCCGTGTCCTTATTTTTATAGTCGTACCTGCTGTAGCCCAGTTCGTCGTCCAGCTCAGCATCAAGGCCGTTTTCCATGAACTCGGCAATCGTCTCTTTGAACAGGCTCTGGATGTCGTCCATGCTGCCGATGTTCGCCATCTGCAACAACTCTCTGATCTTTTCCCTGCGGGCATTTTCTTCCGGTGTGCGTTTCTTTCTTGCCATAATAAAACCTCCACTGTGGTGCTTCTATTATACACCACCTTGGAGGTTTACACAAAATGTGGGATGGTCTCAAACTCAGCGCCTTTTATGTTCCCATGAGCACTAGTTATTGGGTCAGTCCACGTAACTATCGCCTAATAACTCATACACTTCTTTCATCAGCATTAACCCCAAAGAAAATCCGTACTGAAAGTGTGCTTCTAACTCCATACAGTGAACATCAATTACATGAGCGTGAAACTGGTTGACCAGATCCATCTGCTCTTTAGAGAGTTTTTTCTCTAACTCGGTAAGCAACTCTCCGGTGTGCCTATATAGCTTGCGGTATTCTTTTTCATGAGGAACTACTTGTTCTGCGGGGTAGATATTACCACAATATAAGTCATCTAACACCATCTCACAGCACCTCTTTTGCATTATAGATCAGTTCGTGACGGACAATTTCCTCCGCACGGTTCCGGATGCTGTTCATGGCTCCGACCCACGCCATCTGATCTTGGGCTTTCAATTCCTCTGTGATTCCCTCAACTTCTTTCATCTGGGCAATGATACAATCCAGTCGGTTCTGTGCCTGCTCGTTCAAATCACTCAGATATGTCCAGAGCTTGCCGGTCAAAATCAGGTCATTATACTGGGCTGGATGGCACTGCTCCAGATAGGATTTGTGCATACGGCCCCATATCCCAATGGGGCGATTTTCTTCCGGCAGCTGTAAGTCTGGAATGTAGTAATCACCGACCAGCGTATAGCTGATGCCGTTTTGACAGGTTTTCTTCGGTAAGTATTCCATAAGCGACCTCCTGTATTCGATTTTTCTCCGAATCCAGCTGATCGTGTCCCTGTTCATGTCAAATTCAAGGCAGCTGAACTCTTCACCAACAAGTATGGCATATCGCGCCCGGTCTGCTGAAAATTCACAGAGCTGGAGCCGCTGCGCCCTTTCGTCTGCCCGCGTGTCCGGGTATGTACCGTTTCTTTTCCCAGGAGCTTGGAAATAAATTCCAGCGATGTCGGCTCATTGCCGCCGCCGAGGAAAAGGAGGGTATCGCAGTTGCCGATGACGGTTTCCCATTCGTCCTTATAGAGTGCCTTGATGCTATGAATGTTCTGCACAATGATGTTGATGCCGATGTTATAGCTGCGGCAGGTGGCCAGCACCTTGGGATAGCTGTCCGGCTGCGCCACATTGGCCCACTCGTCCTGTATGACGCGCACCGGCACCGGCAGCCGCCCGTTGTACCGCTCATCCGACCGCAGGTAGAGCTGCTGGAAGCACTGGGTCAATAGCATACTGACCAAATAGTTCATGCTGCCGTCATTGACAGGAATGATGCAGAAGATGGCTCGCTTTCGCTCACCCAATGAGGCGAAGTCCATCTCATCCGTCTGCATCATGGCCGCATACTGCGGGAAAATAAATGCCGCCAGCCGGACGGAGGCGGTTACAAGAATGGATTTCGCTGTCTTGCCCGCTGCCTGCTTGTAAACCTTATATTCCCGCACTGCTACATGATTCGGCTCCCGCTCCTCCAGCGCTTGGAACAGCAGATCCAGCGGGCTTTGATATTGCTCGTCCTCCTCCATGACACGCGCACATTCCAGCATAAACATCAGCATTTCAAAGTTCTGCTCCTCCTTGGGCGCTTCGCTGAGCAGATACAGCATCAGCGCAGAATCCAGCGCAATTTCTGCTTTTTCCCAAAACGGATCGTTGGACGCGCCCTTAGGCGGGGTGGTATTTTTTACCAGATTGTCCATGAGCTTCAGCACATCCGGCTCGTCCCGGATGTAGGTGAAGGGATTGTATCCATCCGACTGCTGCGGATGAATGAGGTCGAATACCTTAATGTCATATTTTTCCTGCTCCAGCAGGCGGCCAGTGCTGTGAAGCATCTCGCCCTTCGGGTCTATGACCAAATAGGAGCAGTTGACGCTCATAATACCCGGTTTGCAGAAATACCGCGTTTTGCCGGAGCCGCTGCCGCCCACCACAAGAATGTTCAGATTGCGCTTGTGCCGATACCCGTCCAGCCCGATGGAAATGCGTTTTGTCAGGATGGCATTTTTCCCTTTCGGATCGGCGTACTTCTTATTCAGCGCACGGACGCTGCCCCATTTGGCAGAGCCGTATTCCTCGCCGGGGCGGCGGTTTTCATAGCCGGAATAGTAGAGCGTCACGGCCAGACCGTAGCAGGCCAATGCACCGATGATGCATTGTGGAGTATAGCCCGTCCAGTGCAGCAGCGTTGGGTGCTTTAGTACATGGCTGAAGCGAGTCATCAGGTCAAACAGGTTGGTATCCTGTTTATAGGCTGCGGCCGCTGCAATCGCGGCATAGAGAACCGGCAGGCATAGAATCACCCATGCGATTGGTTTAACTTTCTTCATGTCACCACCCTTTCGCACACCACCACATGCCGCTGTCGCCCACCCGAGGCATAGGGGTGGCAGGTCAGCAAAGTCAGCAGGTCGCGGTTTGGCTGAATTTTAATTTTCTCCACCTACTGGGGCTGGATGATCTGAATGTCCGTTACGGTATAGGTCAGCGTTTCCCATAGATTCGTCAGCTGCACGGTATCGCCCACCTGCAGGCGATCAATGTGGCGGAAGTAATCCGCGCCGCGCCAGCCTCGGTGGCCTGCAATGACGCAGTTGGTGTTATCGCCGCCAATGGGCGCTGACGTGCTGCCCAGCACCGCCGCGCCGAGGGCAAGATGTTCATCCGATGCGCCCAAGTAGACCGGCATGGTCAACTCCATGGTCGAGATCTCCAGCACGCCGATGATCTCGTCCTCGATGCCATAGGCGGCAAGGTCAACGGCAGGCTCCTCGCAGGCTTCCAAGCTGGTCAAATCGTGCTGTTTCTCCGCATAAAGCTGGCGGTTATATGCCTGTAAGGCTGCCAGCAGCTCGGGATACGGGTTTAGCTTGCGTTCTTCGAGGAAACTCTGCGCCGCTTCATCCGTATTGGCTTGCAGCCTGTGTCCGGTGAACACCGGCCACAGCAGGACGCAGACGCCAGCCGCAGCCAACAGCGCCGCCAGTAATAGCTCCTTTTTACGCATAGCGCTTCCTCCGTTTCACGATGAAATACCCGCCGCCGACCACTGCCGCTGCGCCGAAGCTGATAGCCAATCCCGTCAGATAGTGCCGCGCCCACGAGGAGGAAGCCGGTGTTGCAGTGATTTCTTCCACCGTTTCCGGCGTGTACGGCACACGGTGTCCCCTTACCAGCAGCCGATGGGTATTGACACCAAACGGCGTACAGGTCACCAGCGTTACCAAGTCTTTTCCGCCCTCGATTTGCAGCAAACCGGTGTCCGTGGGCAGCACAGTAGCGATATTGTCTACCTGATACGCCAATGTATCGCCCAGCACATGGATGTAAAACGTGTCGCCCACTGCAAGCTGGTCGATGTCCGAAAACAACTTGCTGGATGCCCTGCCACTGTGGGCAGACAGCACCGCGTGGGTGCTGCTGCCGCCCACCGGCAGGGATGTGCCGACCACATGGCCCACCGCACGCTCCAGCGTGTCCGCGTCCGTGCCGTGCTGCACCGGCAGATATGCACCGATTTTGGGAATGTCCACATAGGCCATGACGCCGCCCACCGTGAGCTGTTGGGCATACGCCAAGGGAGGGGCCGAAGCCCCTCCCTCTGTGATGGCCGCGCCGGACAGCATGGCGTTATACTGCTGCGCCGCCTGGCGCTGCCGCTCTAACTCGGCGGTATTCGTATCTTCAATGGCTGCGGTGTAGGCGGTTTCTATATCCGAGTGGTATTTCGCTCAGGAGTTCTCCCACCAGTGGGTAAAGTAGAAGCCCCAGCGCCACTGCGCCGCAAGCCGCCGCCAACAGCCAGCGCTTCACTGCTCGTTACGCTTGCGGAACTTCACCACGATGAACGCCGCCACGCCCAGCAGGGCCACGCCGCCGATGGTGAACATCCACGTGCCGTAGCCGCCGGTTTTGGGGAGGTCAAAACCGGGGTTGTTGATGACTGTCAGCGGCACGATGGCATTGCCCTCCGTCATGCTGATGTCCTTACCGTTGACGGTACCGGTGGCGGTCAGCAGCTTGGCACCGCACTGCTCACAAGCGCCGTTTTCCGAAGTCTTGATGACGATCTTGACCGCTTCCTTGAGGAGAATATAACCCTTATCCGTGGCAGTCTCGGTCAGGGAATAGGTGTCATCCTCCAACCCCTTCACCACCACATGACCCTGTGCGTTGGGAACGAAGGTGGTAGCGTCCGCTTTCTTGGCGGCGAAGCCCTTGGCGTAATACACGCCGTCCTTCTGCTCAGCAATCACATACACATCGTCGGTATCGTTGTGCAGCAGGAACTTCACATTCTGTGCGCTGCCCTTGCCATCCGAAAACTGCTTCAGTACATCCACGCCGTAGGTGTAGACATGGCAGCAGTCCTCCAGCGTGTCAAAATAAGTGGTGTTGGTGCGCTTCCAAGTCAGCACGACATCGTTGGGGTTGTCCTTGTCGCCCATCTGGGCGTCGGCGGTCAGTGTGGCGGCGTAGGTGATGCGCATGGTGCAGTCGGAATAGCCCCGCTTCACGCTGTCGGTGTAAACGCTCTCAGACTCGTTGATCTCGGTCAGACCGGCCTCGGTCATGCGGATGGTCATGGTGTTGGCAGTATCGTCATAGGTCACGGTGAATTTGCCGGAATCCTCCGCCCAAGTGGTGATCTTATCGGTGCAGCCAGCGTCCTTGAAGAACTCGATGACTACATCCTGCTTATTGTAACGGATGCCCTTGGACATGGTATCGACGTAAGTATACTCACTCAGGCTGGTCGCCTTGGAGGTAATAGTGGGCAGGGTGCTGATGATCTGATAGTCGACCACATCACCCACTGAGGCGGTGGCGGTGTGGGCGTAACCGTCCCCGATGTCTGTCAGGCTGCCGCTGTTCTTGCCGGTGGAATTTTTGCTCTCGCGCACGGTTTTCTCCAGCGTGGGGTTGCCGGTCTGGTTTTTGGGATAGACAGTCACATCATAGTTCCAGCCTGTGCCGTCCACGGTGGTCATGGGCAAGGACACGAAGAAAGGGTTGCAGGTAGAGGTGACATTCTCCGGTACTCTGGTTTCGACAACGAGGTACAGGCCCTGCCCAAGGTTTTCCGCAGAGGTGTGACCGGCAGCGTCCGTCTCGGTCATGGCCGTGCCGTTCTTGACCGCAGCTTCCAGCGCATTTTTCACCGTGGTGGCATTGGCAGCCAGCGCAGCGGCCAGCTTGCCATTCAGCACATCGCTGGTGTAGTAGTTTTTTCCGTTTTCGCTCTTGTGGGCATCCGCGGCGGTCACGCCGATGGCGGGCAGCACCGCGTCCGCGCCGTCAAAGCCGTACAGCACACCTACCCGGCGCCGACCATTCACCAGCTCATTGTTCATGGCGATGTCCGCCACTCTCAAATAGGTGAATTCCACGCCCTGCACGGCATATTTTGCCAGCTTGTCGATGACGGCGTCGTCATGCAGGCCGGTGCTGACATAGGATTCTGCGTCCCACGCGCCGTCCGCGCTGGCCGTGGTGATATCGTACTTGTAGATGTTCAGGGACGCTCTCTTGCCGGTGTTGATGGTAGGCTCTGCGGCAAATGCCGTGGTCATGAGACCGATGGCCATAAGTGCCGCCAGCAGCAGCGATACTATGCGATGGTTCTTTTTCATGTTCAGTTGTTCTCCTTCCTGATATTAGATTTTTTGCAAAAATAAACACCCATGCAGAGCATGAGTGCCGCAAGCAGGAAATATGTTGTGAATCCCGTGCCGCCTGTGAATGGCAGCTCAAATCCTGCATTGTTGCAGAGGGTGATGGTGATGTCCGCTGCATCCGCCGTCAGCGTGCCCACCTCCACCGGCTCAGGCAGCAGGGTATATCCGACGGGCGCTTTCGCCTCGGTAATGCGATACTGTACGCCGGTCTTGAGATTTTCCCACTGGGCAAGTCCATCTGCACCGGTGGTGACACTGCAGACTTCCGTCCATGACTGTCCGTCCGCAGAGGTTTCCAGCAGCAATTCCGCCCCGGCGAGAGCCTCGCCTACGGCATCTACCTTACGAACGGAAATACTGCCCACCTTGTTGACTTTGAACTGGATATACGCCCACACGGGATCGGGCAGGGTGGTCAGTGCGGCACACGACTGGAAGTTGCTGCCGTTGCTTGGCTCCAGCAGCACGGTCTCTGTGCCGTCCACATCCAGGGAATAGCCTTTTTCGCTGCTGACATAGCCGTCCAGCTTTTCGGCGGCCTCCTTGGTGGCGGTCACTGTCAATGTGTTGCCTTCCTGGCGGATGGTCACGCCGCCGATGTTGCAGCCAAAGGAATACTGCGACAGCACGCCGTTGGTGTCGGTGACCGTTCCTGTGTACCGGCTGCCGTCCCAGTCCAGCTCGATGGCATTGCTTTCGCTCAACTGGTTTCGGTACCGCACCGCAAAGCTGGGGAGCTTACCGTGCTGCATCATGCGGTCAATGATGGTGTCATAGGCTTTTCCTACGCCCGCGTCCACATAGCGGAACATCCGATGGCAGGTGGTGTCATTCAGTGTATAGGGGTAGGTGGGACTGCGGTAGCCGCAGACAAATTCCCAGATAATGGCTTGGGTCGCCAACTGCGCATAATCGGGATTCATATCAAATGTATAGCTGCCGCCGTGGCCGTAGGCCAGTGCCAAGGTCACCGCATAACGCTGATTCCAGCTCAGAGCGCTCCAGGACACGGATGAGTAGCCCAAGGCAGACCCCGAGGAGGCTGCGGCAGGCTCCATGCAGTAGGCGGGCACCGTCTTGCCGGTATCACTCCTTGTAAAGTATTTCAGCTTCGTGCTGATGAATGGACCCCACTGGGGCACATTGGATTTGTCCTCATAGTAGTGATAATTTCTGCCGCCCGAGATGGTGCCGGAGATGGTTTCGGCGTGAGCTGTCACAGCGGACAGCCCCATGAGCACCGCCAGCAGGCACACCAGCGTTAGCAGCTTGGGAATGGTTTTCTTCATAATGTCCTTTCTCCCGACGCAAAAGCCGGCAGCTCACGCTGTCGGCCTTCTGTTGGGTATTCGATTTTATCCGTACAGCACCACCACGATGTACTCGTCCGATGCTGCGCTATAGCGCACGGTGCAGTTGAACCATGCATAGGCTCTGACGGCATTCGCGCCGTCCATGGCTGCCGAATTCTGGAAGGTGGCGTCCACATTGCCCCGCACCGCGCGGTTTAGTGCCTCCTGCCCGCCGTTGGCCGCCAGCCACGCCACGCTGTCTGCCGTGCCGGGGAAGTAGCTGGTGTTCTCCGCAGTCAGACCGGTGTCAATGGTCACGCCGTACTGCGCCTTCGCATACTCGTTGCCCACCCGCACGGCCTCCGCGATGGAGTAGATGTTCCCGCTGGCCGCAGACGGCGCAGGGTCAGGCTCGGGTGTCGGCGTAGGAGCAGGTTCGGGGGTGGGAGCCGACGGGGGAGTTGCTGTAGGCTCTTTCTTAGATGTTGCCGGCAGCTCAGGTACAGCAGGCTGCACCGTTTTGCCGGATGCAGGCTGCTTTTCTGCCGCCTTGTCTGCTGAATCATCCGTTTGCGGTGTGGACTTTGATGACTCCACAACGGCATCTGTTTCGGTAGCCTTACCCTCTGCCGGCAGCAACGGCGTATCCGCCGCTTCTGCCGCATTGTCGGTTCCCCGAACTTGAGGCAATTCTGCCTGTGCAGAGTTAGGTGCCTGTGTTTTGCTTTGCACTTGTGCTGCACAGCCCACCAAGAATATCGCGCATAGCGTCAATGTCACGCAGAAAGCGGTTCGTTTCATAGCAGCATCATCCCTTCGTACTAAGATGATACCATTATGCGGATACAAGGGTTTGCTGTCAAATTTTTGCTTATCTCTGTTCGTGCTCCTGGTCGGCAATGGTTTTGGCCTGCCGTACCATCTGTTCGGACACTTTCTTCAGCTCCTGCATCTTTGCTCGGACGGATGGCTTTTTCTCAGATGCCATCTCGGTAGAGATTCTGGCACCATTCCCGCGCTCCTTGGAGCTGTTCTCGGACGGAGCGCGGGCGCTTGCTTTTTTTGCGGCGTCCTCCCGTACTGGCGCGGGATAGCCCATCCGTTCAAAGATACGGTTGATCTGCTTGGCATCCTTGGCCTTGGCCATGATCTCCACTGTGCCGGTTTTCTCCACCTTATTGATAACGGGATAGAACAGCACCCCGTAGCGCTTGCTCTCCATCTGAAAGCCTTTCAGATCCTCCTGCTTGACGGAGAAAATAGTCAACTCCTCGCCGTCCTGGATCAGCCGCTTCAGCCCCGTCTTGCCGGACAGCTTTGGGTTGTCCTTGGCAATGGCAATCAGCAGAGCTGCCAAATTTTTCGCGCCCAAGCCCGCCAGTTTAACGGCACTCTCCGTAATTTGGATACCCTCTTTTACCACCAATTCGGCAGTTTCACCGCTGGTATTCATGGCGTTTTTCCTCCTTTTTGACTTGCTTTTGCCGCATGGCTTCCGCCTGCTCTACTTGTTGGGATATATGCGGTACATCCGCCAATATCCCATGGCACAGGGTCAATTCCCTGCGTTTCTCCCGCAGGGAGGCAGTCTGCCGGTCAATCTCAGCGCTGCACCGCGCTTTGCCTTCCTCATCCGCTGCTCGCCTCCTTTCCTGATAGAGTGGTTTTCGCTGTATGACGCCTGCTTCAATCTCGCGCTCCAGTTCGCCGGTACGGTTGGCCAGTTCCTCCGCCGTGGTGATATGATTTGACCACAGGTAAAGAAACTGCCGCTCGTACCGTTCCAGCTGAACGATCTCCTGCCGCATGGAAAAAGGAACACACCGGAAGCGGGTCTTTTTTCGTGTCCCTCGCAGCAGATACAGATACCGAAGATAAAGAGCCTGAAAGCCTGTGATCTTTCGTTTCGGCACGGTTGGGTGCTTGCTCTTGATTCGGTAACGCCTGCCTTTACACTTTGTGACAGGGGCAGGCGGTACCGCGCCTTCGCGCTGGGCGGCCAGTCGGGTGCGGATGTCCTGCTCCGTATACCCGTCACCAAGGCTATCCAGCCGGATCGCTCGTTTGCCGCCCGGCGGCAGCACGGTCACATATTTGCGGTTTGGCTGGTTCTGCACCACATAACCAAGCCGCCGCAGGAGCATCAGAAATGTGTCAAAGGTGTAGGCGTTCTCGATCACGCGGTCAATATCAGCGCGGATGATGCTGCGGATGGTGGGCTTACCCGTGTTTTCCGCTTTCCATTCGGCATAGTGCTTTCCTTTGCCCTGCGGCGCGATGACGGATAGCCCATTCTCTCGGCACAGCGCATCGGATGCGCCTCGCACATCAAAATAGTAGCTGCCGGGGCTGCTGTGATATTTTCTGCCGTCCACAAAGGATACGGAATTCACTACAATGTGATTGTGCAGATGGGCTTTGTCCAAGTGTGTTCCGATGACCGCCTCATACTGACCGCCAAAGAGCTTTTCGGCAAAAGCCATGCCGATACGGTGCGCCTGCTCCGGCGTCACCTCTCCGGGTGCAAAGGACTGGATGAAGTGATACCCTACCACACCGCCCGCTTTTCCGAAGCAACGCTTTGTCTCCTGCATCTCGGCATAAGCTGTTTCACAGCTCTCACAATTAATGGCAGACGCAAAGAAATGCTGCTTTGTTTTCTCTGAATTTACAGCGTAAGTAATGCCAGCGTCCAGCGTGGTCTTTTCGCCGTTGATGGCGTAATTCACGCGCTTATCCAGTCGGTCGCGGATGGCGATGATCTTAACAATGGCCATATCAAAGGCGTTTCATCGTCCGCCAAAGCAGACCCTGCATTGCCTTAATGCGGTCGATGTCCTCCATGCGGACAAATCCGCGGGCATTGGCCACCTTGGCGATCTGATTGATATTGACCGCCATGCCGGAAAGCTGGCGCAGCAGCTCCGGCAGTTCGTCGGGCGGACGGGGGCGCAGCTCCGCCCCTACAATCAGCCTGCGGAGTACCGGCTCCATTTTTAGGCCGGTATCTGCGGAGAGCTGCTTCAAGTGTGCGTATTCTGCGCTGTCCAGCCGCAGGGAAATTCGCTTTGCAATTCCTCTCATGAGTTTCCTCCTCGTTTTTAATGGGGGTCTTAGGGGGCTTGCCCCTTAACAAGCGCATTTTGCTGTCAAAATGCTATGCTTGCCGGGACAGCGGCGCTATGCACCGCGTCCCGCGTTACTGCGCCGAAAAAAGAAATCAGCGGGCTTCGCCACGCTGCGCGTCACGCCGATACCGCAGCAGATCATTGTAGTCTTTTCCCCGCACCGGAGGTCTGTCAATGACCTCGTATCCTCTCAGCAGTTCCTTCAACACCGCCGCTGCTTTCCGTCCCGGCTCATCATTGTCCAGACACAGCACAATGCGGGATATATGGGGTGCAGCTTTCAAATACTGCGTAAGTGCCGGCGGCAATCGTTGCAGTCCCTTACCGGAAATGCCGCCCAGCGCCAGTGTATTTGCCTTGCGCCAGTCCGAGCCCTGTTGCTTCAGCAATGTCAGATAGGATAGTGCATCAATGGCTCCTTCAAAAACGCACAGGGTCGATCCGTTGCTCGGTGCCAAGGGTACAGCAAAGGTAAATTGCTTGTCGCTGCCTGCTGCTTCACCGACAAACCGCTTTTCCCGCTGCGTTCCCCGCAGCATGGCATAGGCAGGCTTCCCCTCTGCAAAGCCAACAAATATGCAGTTATGGCGGACAGCATCCTCATAGAGCTGCCCGTGCTTGATGCAGTGGTTGATGATCTCGGCGTCAATGCCGCGGCTGCGTAAATATGCAAAAACACGCCGATTATCGGCGTGTTTGGGCGGCAGCGTAAATTCAGTTTTCGGATACAGTACGGCTGGCTTTGGCGGAGGCGGTATGCAGGGCGATTCTCCGAGGATGCGCTGCACAGCCTCCGGAAGCCATAAGCCCTCTACCGCGGTCAGATAGTCCAGAGCATTTCTTCCACCGATCCCACGCGACCACCAAAACCATTTCCCGTTGGAAATTTTCAAAGAGTCATGGGTGCGGGTGGCGTAGGTGCTGCCACTGATATGCACCAGCTCCTGCGGCTCGAAGCAACGCAGGTAGGTCAGCAGATCCACCTCCCGTGCAGCAGTAAGCTGCTCCTTGGATACATAGGGCATGGTTGTTCACCTCCATGTAAGAGAAAAGCTGCCTGCATTTCTACAAACGGCTCTTGATAATATAATTGGCCTTATTGGTTGCTCTTTTTCAGCAATTTTTGCTCGGCACTTTCCAATGCGGCAATATAATCCTTTTCCCCTCTGGACAATTCGGCGGACTGAAGTTCCTTATATTTTCGATATTCTTCCTTAGCTTTCTTCTCTGCCGTGGCCGCGCTGATTTTTCCTGCATGAGTCAGGATCTCGTGCTTGGAGAGCTTGAGAAAGCCGTCCAGTGTGTCGATCCAGTCAGACATATACATGGGTATGCGGCGTCGTGCCTGCATCTCTGCAAGATCAAGGTAAGCCGATACAATGTCATTGAGTGCCAGCAGCTCGTCTTCCGTACAATAGTTTTTAGCAATGAGGGCATCGCTCTGTGTCGGATGATTTCCGGAAAATGAGTGCAGCCCCATATTGGGTTTAGTACTATCCACACTGTAAAAAATCTTTTCTGCGGCTGTCTGGCCATGAGCAGCCCAGTGCATTTTATTCTGGACGGTCTTGAAGAAAAGGACGGAGGATTCTGTCCTCGGGTCATAATCCACACTGGTGGCATAAATGTCCAGCACTTTGCGCCAGAACACCTTTTCAGAGGATCGGATATCGCGGATACGATCCATCAGTTCATCAAAATAGTTGCCGCCGCCAGCTTGCTTCAGCAGCTCATCGTTCATGGCGAAGCCCTTAATGAGGTATTCTTTGAGTACGGAGTTGGCCCAAATACGGAATTGAGTGCCACGGAGCGATTTCACACGATAGCCCACGGAGATGATAACATCTAAGCTGTAGTACGCAACTGGCTTATCTGAATTTGCAATGTGAATATTTTTCACATTGCTTTTTTCATCCACCTCACCCTCGGCAAATACATTTTTGATATGTTTCGTAATGCCGCTGCGCTCTCGTTGGAACAGCTCCGCCATCTGTGCCTGTGTCAGCCAAACGGTTTCGTTTTCCATACGAACATCGATTTTTGTCAGGCCATCCTCCGTCTGATACATAATGATCTCCGTCTGTTCAGGGTGGATGTCGTTTCCGCTGGTCACCCAATTACTCATGTGCCGATTCCTCCCATTCGTTGCCGCAAATGTTTCCTGCGCGTACAGCAGTGTCTGCTTTAGGCCGAGTACATCTAATTTCATTATATCACCTCACCTCTTACGGTGCAATGAAAATCCCTCATCTCTCCAGTTGTGCCCGCTTATCCGCCCCCTCTCGCTCCGGTCTGCGTTCCGGCTCGGCCAGTTTCGCCATGGCGGCATCGACCACGCAGGAATGGCTGTCCACCGCATAGACTCCCACATGGCCGCCCATTTGCTCTTGCAGCGCCGTGAACCGGCCTGCCGCCTGCTGTGCCGGGAGTCCAAACCGCTCGTCCCCAATGCGCTGCGCCATCCTTTCGTACAGCTTGATTTTCAATTCTTCTTTTGTCATATTCACCTGTTTGTTCACCTCACCCTTCCCGTCCGCATTCGATGGGCATAGTTCTGCACGCTATACCGGCGCATATAGTCGTTTTCCGTGGGCACGGCGCTGTCCAGATCGATGCCCTCCAGCCGAACATCCCCCGGCTTCAGCACCTCCTCCACTGGGATCACGCGGATTCTCGCCCGACAGTGCAGCGTATCGCCGAACACGCCGCCTACACTGTGAAAGCCTCTGTCACCGCACACCCACAGCACCTTTGACCCTGCAGGCACATCCCCGAAGGGCTGCTTGAGTATAGCCACAGAGCACGGCTCTGCGCCGGCCACCCTATAGTACCCGGCGCTTTCCGCCCGCTCGTATGCGCGGATCAGCTTATCAAATTTTCGCTGCGGCTCCATATAAAACCAGCTCTCCTGATACCCCATATCGACCTACCTTTCCAAATCCGTTGTTTTTCTTGCCGGCGGCTGCTCACAAGCCTCCGGTGCTTCTGCATCCGCCACGATCTCCGGCTCACGCTTGTCGATGTTCAGCAATGCGTTTAGCTCCTCCAATCGCAGCAGCTTTGCCTTCAATTCTTCCTCTCGGGGGAAGGGCTTCAGCACCTCCGCTTTTGCCGTTTCCAGTTGGGAGTGCAGCTCGCTCAGCTTTTCTCGGCAAGCCTGCTCCTTTACCGGCAGACTTTCCAGCAGATTGTCCATGCGTTGGATATTGCCGAATACATCCGTGCCCAGCGTCACCACATGGCGCAGCTGTCCGATCATGGCCAGCCGGTACTCCTGTGAAAAGCTGTCAAAGGACAGCTCCAGCGTCAGGCCGCGGTAAAGGCCGATCTGCATCGGCTCCGGCGTCAGCATATTCTGGCAGAGTGTCAGCAGCTCCGTGCCTGCTGCCTTTTTCTCGGCATAGACCTTACCCGCCAGCGTCATGGGGGAGAATCCGTCCGCGTTAGGCGCGGTGTGCGCCTTGACCGTGGCAATATCTGCGCCGTATCCGGCAAGCCTTTCCTGTGTTTCCGCGATGGACTTGGGAAAGGTTTTGCTGATGGCGTCCTCCAGCGCATACCGCTGGCTGAGATGATTGCCTTTCAGCAGTTTCAGCTTAGATATCTCAATGTCCAGATCCATCTTTTCCTTGATGAGCGGATTACCACTGGCCAGTGCTTTGATCTCCGCATAGGAGAGTGCCTGCTCATCCACATCCTCGGCGGAACGCACTGGGCTCTTGCTGGTCATGATCTGCGCGATGAATTTCTGCTTCCGCTCCACCAGCTGGTAGAGATAGGCATCGAAGGTGCCCTCGGTGACATAGCTGTAAATGTCCACCTCAGCATTTTCGTTGCCCTGCCGGATGATGCGTCCCTCCCGCTGTTGGAGATCTGCCGGACGCCACGGGCAGTCCAAATGGTGCAATGCCACCAGCTTCTGCTGGCAGTTGGTGCCTGCACCCATACGCTGGGTGCTGCCCAGCAGCACACGCACCTGACCGGCGCGCACCTTGGCGAACAGGTCTTTTTTCTGCGTCTCCGTCTTGGCGTCGTGGATATAGGCGATCTCATTTTCCGGCACGCCCATCGCTACCAGCTTACTGCGGATGTCGTCATAGACGCTGAAAACACCGTCGCCCTTGGGCGTGGACAGGTCACAGAAGATCATCTGCGTGGAGCGTTTTTCCGCCGTGCGCCGCCAGATGTCAAACACCGTCTCCGCGCACTTGACCGCTTTGCTCTCCGGGTCGGCGGGCAGCATGGGATTGATGAGCCGCTGGTCTAATGCCAGCTTCCGGCCATCGTTGGTGATCAGCAGCATGTTGTCCACGCTGCTGTCCACCTGCTTGTTGCGTACCTGCTCGGCCCGCTCCGCCAGCGACGCTACCATTTGCTTCTGATACTCGGACGGCTTCAGGGCGATGTTGTGGTAGTGTGCCTCCGGCACGGGCAGGTTCAGCATATCCGCCGTTTGGATGTCCGCCACATTTTTGAATACGGAGATCAGCTCCGGCAGGTTGTTAAACTTGGAAAAGCAGGTCTTGGCCCGGTAGCCCGTCCCCTCGGGAACGAGTTTGTCAAGATGATTTTTGTAAGTTTTCTAAATTCAAATATTTATCTGCTGAAAAAACGCCTAACATCTCGTGTCGGCATATTTCTTGAAACACCGTATTCAAAGGCTTCTTCGCACTTTCCGATTGCTTCACATTGACAATAAAAGTTGTTTTGCCTATTCGCGTTGTATAAGATAAAGTGTTTTCTTTCATATAGTCCGTTTCTCCTTTTCATAAATTGACTGTGGGGCATTCCGTTTGGAACACCCCACAAATACAGCCTGTTTCATCGGAACATATCAAGAAGTCATTAAGTCGTGAGTATAATGGAAATGGTTATCTTTCCATACCACGCTTGTTTCTTCGTGCCTTAATACGCTCTTGTCTTTCTTTTTCCCTCGCTTCTTTTTCGGCTCGTTCCTGTGCTTCCTTAAAAGAAAAAAGTTGCTTCACTTTTTCGGTAAAAAGTTTAGCAACTTCGGGGAAATGCTCCAACGCTTCAAGAAAAGGTCTGCACTTTTCTTTCAGTTCGTTGTATTTGGTTTTCATTCTCTCCAATGCGTTTGCACTGTCAAAATATTTCTGTCGGTAATAATTTGCACTCTGCTCCAACTTATTGATTTCCGCACGACTGGTAATTCCCTCTTTTGCAAGGGCAGTCAGTTGTGAGTAGTCCTCTTTGGATATTGCCATCTTGCCCGTAAAGGTTTTCTGTCCCATACCGTCAATCTCGTTTAAGGTCTTTGAGATATGACGGGCAGGCTCATATTTAACCTGTTCCTTTTGAATACGCTTCTGCAACTTCTCCAATCGTTCTTTGTCCTGTTGGATTTGATATTGCAGGGAAGTTAAATGCTCTGCTGTACTTCCGTATTCGCCACGCTGAAAGCCTTTGAACCCTCGTTCCGTCATATAATTAAACAGTTCATCTTGCAGTATGCTGTACGAAGCTCGAAACATCGGCTTGCCGTTCTTCTTTAACAATGGATTTCCTTTTTCATCGGTCATTGGAATATCCGATTTCCATTTCTTTGAATGGCTTATCTGATTAACCACTTCCTTGACCGTTCCTCGCAGTTCGGGGTTTTTACAACGCTTACTCCATAAGATTTCTTTCTCCACAACAGGCAGAACCATTGCGTGAAGATGATAATGGTAAACCTCTTTTCCCAGTTCCTCGGTTGCGGCTACATTGATTTCATCAGCGTGCATTACTGCCGATATAACATTATCAGCACCGAATTTTTCTTCGATGAAATGATAGGCTTCTTCATAAAACTGCTTTGCATATTCATAACCACCGTTACGCTCGAAGTACATCGTATTCACATCAATCACAATCTCATTGAAAAGGGTAGCGTCTTTCCTCAGTCCACGAAGCGATACTAACCCGTCTGTTTCCATCTGCTTTAACTGCTCCATATAGGTTGGGACAGTCGGTTTTTTGAAATGCACATTAAGGGCTATGCGTTCCGTAATCACATTCATATTTTCATAGGTTTCATTCTTGCGTTCATTGTGCCTTTCCGCCTTGCTCACATCAAAAGCGGTGTACTGTTTTACCCTTGCACAACTCATATCCGCCTTATTGGTTTTTGCCATTTTTCTCTCCTTTCCAGACAGGGCGAAGCCATTACACAACATTCTCTGAATGTGTGTAACCCACTATGACACTTTCAGACTTCGTCTGCAAAGATGTCGTGGGCAAGGGTGTTCCCCCTTGACCTCCTTTTGATACCTCCATCATAAAAACAGACTGTCCCGCCATCAGACAGCCTGCTTTTATTCTCTCGGTATATCGCCCATCGGCAAAGACCAGTACCACAGAAAGCCTTGTTTTCGGGAGATAACTCCTGCTTTCTTCTTTGCCTTTTTGATGGTCGATTTTTTGAACCCAGCGGCTTCAAGTCTTTCTTCGCAATCCGAAGAAAGCATTTCTCCGTCTTTCAGCATTTCCAAAAGAAATTCTTTCGCCTTGATTTCCTTTTCGTTCGGTCTGCCCATTTTGGGTGCGAGGGATTGGAACGCTTCTTCTGCTGTCATTTCCATTTCAGAGATAAAGTCCACTCCCTTTTCTGCCACCTCAAAAAGAATTGCCGAGCCTGTCGGGGCAAGGTTAGATTTCACTTGCACCATATATCGTTCCGCTGGTGCTTCTTTGTTCGGTGTGCGTGTGATTGCAAGAATACTTCTTGCAGCACCCGCAATATCAATCGAACCGTTGGTGCGATAAAGAGGATTTATATCTCTCATCTTGTTCATATGGGCGATAATCACGATGGCACAGCCAGTATTTTTTGCAACTGCAATCAAGTGATTAAACTCTGCCCTTGTTTCGTTGGCATTGTTCATTGAACAGTTCTCTCCGATATAGGAACTCATCGGGTCAAGAATTAAAAGTTTTGCGTGATACTTTTCGATTGCTTCAGCAATACGGTTATCTCCAAAGGATAAAGACTTTTCATCTTCCTTGATGAAGATAAGGTTTTCTCCGTTCCCACCGGCAGAGTTAAATCGGGGTACTACCGTATCGTCTGCATCATCTTCCGTTGTCTGATAGATGATAGTCATAGGCTCATTTTCTTCCGTTTCAGTAAAAGGCAGAGGTTCGCCCTTAGAGAGCAGTGCGGCGATTGACAGCATTAACTTGCTTTTTCCATCGCCCGGATCGCCCTGCAACAGCGTAACCTTGCCGTACGGAATATACGGATACCACAGCCATTTCACTTCCTTCGGCTCAATCTCACTTGCCTTAATAACTTCGAGAGGGACATTTACATTCATTTCATTTTCCATTTGCTTCATTTTTCTTCGTTCTCCTTTTCGATAAATACTTAGGGCAAAGCACCACGATACAACGGAAACTCTGCTTGCAGTCATTACTGCATTTTCTGCAAAGTTCGTTGTAGGTAATGCGATTTCTTTCGTTCAGAAACAATGCCCAATCTTGTTTCCGTTTCTTACTCATTCTCGGCATATCAATCCTCCTTTCCGTCTGAAAATAAAAAAACCACAGGAAAGATACTCAGAGCCTTGTTTCTGTCATTTTTCGGGGCGAAAATCGGGCAAAATTGCCTTTCTAAGCCTTTCAAAAAAATCACGCAAGGTATTTGTACTAACCTGTGGTTATGTATGAAATTGTAGGGTTTGGGGCAACAAAAAACACCGTATTTCTACGATGTTTTCTGTCATTCAAGTAGCAAAAAACGTGACCACTAAAATTATAATCATAAGAACAGGCAAAAAGCGAAGATACCGTTCTAATAGAGCTTTTTAGACTTGTTTTTTGGGGCTTTATATTACTTTCCCTATTTTTTAAGGGTATAGGGTGTTACATCAAGTTCTTAGTATATGAAATTTGCAGATTATTCTTGGATTTGGCTCAAATCAAATGCACCGTTCTCAATCAACTTCAAAATTGTGTCTGCCAAGTTGTTTTTTACAGTTTCACTTTCATTTTCAACTCCAGAATACTCTACATAAATAGTGTTCTCTCCCATATCAAAGGTTGCATAATATATTACGGTTTTGACACCTTGACTATTTGACTTTGTTACGAAATATCCTGCGTTGATATCAACGCCGTCTACACTTGAAGTGATTGTATTTCCATCAATGATAGTATCTAATAGATTTACACCCTGTTTAGAAACTACCATTCTTGTATCATCAATTTTTCCCTCAAAACCCAGAATATTATGATTGTCAGCATCAAAATAAGCATCTGCGGTAACAGGCAAGTCTGCAAAAAGCATTTCAATTTCAGCATCGCTCAAAGGTCTTGTTGTTACATTTAAGTTAATTGAAGATTGTGATAAGTCATTTTTAACAAAAGTAATTGTTTCTCCATCATTCAGCGTGGCAATATCGTTTTTTGTACCAAACAGATTGCTTTGAAAAACTCCCACTCCAATCACAGCAACGAGTACGAAGCAAGCTGCAACAGACACCCATTTTTGCCGATTAGTTATTTTACTTGTTTTTTTCATAGGTTCAGCCTCCTTAATATACTGATTATCGACATTTCCCAATGCCCTTAAAAGTTTCTTTTCTTTCATACAGAGATACCTTCTTTCTCTAACAATTTTTTGAGTTCGTTCCTTGAACGAAATAATGACATCTTGATTTTGCTCTCGCTCATACCATATTCCGTTGCAATTTCTTTAATGGGCGATAAATACCAATATCTTCTCATAAAGATTTTTCGCTGTTCTAATGACAGGGAAGAAAGAAAGCGGTTGAGAATATCCGTTAGAGCGATTTCTTCAACAATGTTTTCTGTACTATCCAACGATGGTATGCACTCTTGTATTTCATCAAAAACCAATGGCATTTGCCCACCATTACGTTTCTTTGCATTAAGCAGTTCATACCTGTCCAAAGATAGGTTGCGAGTAATCTTCCCTAAAAAAGTTTTTAGGACAGATGGACGGTTAGGCGGTATGCTGTTCCAAGCTCTTAAATAAGTATCATTTACACATTCCTCGCTATCTTCGTCATTGTGAAGAATATTAAAGGCTATGTATCTGCAATACTTTCCGTATTTTTTTGAAGTTTCGGATATAGCAGCTTCGGAGCGCTCCCAATATAAATCTAATATCTGCTTATCATCCATAGGCTTCTCCTCCTTTCCCTTGTATTAAGGCCTTTCACCCTAATAAACGGGAAAAATGTGTCAAGCGTCACTTAAATTCAAAAAATATTTATTCAAAGATTAGCTTTCATTTTTTGAAAGAATATAATAAAACAGCAAAAGGCTTACACCTACAAGTCTCTTAATATTCAATGCGGAAAATTACAATTCATCACTCTCATTTTAACACATCATACCATCTTTATGAACTTTCAATTTAACCACTTCCATTACACTCACGACTTAATGACTTCTTGAATACTTCCCGAAAAAGAAAACTGCCATCAGTAAAGACAGCAGTTCCTTTTCGGCTGGTATGCTATTAGGAATACACAATATCGTTCAATACAATCTCATCTGCACAGGCTCGGATATTATTCATCAATCCGACCCATCTCATCATATCCTCCGCTTTCAGTTGTTCCGTCACACCTTGTTTTCTTGCCATTTCCTTTATCAGATACTCCGCCATATTACACGCCGAAGTATCAATTTCAGCAAGGTGTTCATATAACTTTCCGCTTGTAAGCAGATTGCAATATAAGACTTTCCTATGCTCCCTCAAATATCTTTCCCTCATTCTTCCGTATTTTGTGAGCGTAGGCGGTTCTTCGTTTTCTATCGTCAAGCAGGGATAGTAATAATCTCCGATGAGTTCGTACTGGATACCAGTTCTTTCGTCTGTAATAAATCTTTGCATTCTGATTTCTCCTTCTGCTTCTTGTGATAAAATTCCAAAGACTTCTCGTTATGGTTTATCTTTTGACATTCTTCGGAACAGAATTTCTGCTGACTGTGTGTAGGCCAGTAGGTACTGCCACACACAGCACAGACACGCTGACGATAATAATGATTTCCTTTTTCAGCTTCTCTGTCGGCTTTTGTCTTGTCCTGCCTTGCCTGATAGCAACAATCTTTTGAACAGAATATCTGTCGGTTACTTGTAGGCACAAACTCTTTTTGACAGTGAGGACATATCTTTGTCTTGACGATTTCTCCACCGTTTTCAGCGAGTTTTTTCGCCTTTCGCTTCTCTCGGTAGGCTTTTTCACGCTCACGCTGTTTTGCCAAGCGTTCCATCTCAATCTGTTCTTCCTGTGCCTTTATTTCAGCAAGTTCTTCTTCTGTATAGGCAATATCGACCTGCCCGACATAGTTGAAGTAAATATCAACCTTTTGTGTCCTTGCTTTTCCCACACCCTCTGCTTCATAAACCACAATCTTGTCAATGAGTTCAGCAAACATCAAATCGGAAATTTCTGTCGGCTCTTTGCACTTGCGAATTAAAGAAATGAAATGCTTAATATCAACAGCATTTACTTTTTCTTCGGTAAGTTCCTTTTCCATTTCCTCAATCTTCGTTTCCAGCTCAGCCTGTTCGTCATCGTACTGCTTCATCAGTTGCTTATACTGTCTTTCGGGCAGTAATCCCGAAACAAGATTTTCATACAAGCCACGAATAAGTTTAGACAATTCATCGTATCGCTTCTGAAAACGGTGCAATTCCGATTTATTGTGCTTTGGCTTTTCTGTCTGCTTTTCATTCCAAAGTGCTTGAAGTTCCTTTGCAAAGGCTTCTTCGTCATTCAGAACAAATCTTGATAATCGTTTGACAGCCGATAATATCAAGGCTTCAACATTATCAGCACTAATTGAATGGGCAGAGCAGGAGTTTACTTTGCTTGCATATCCGCCGCAACGGTAAGAATACTGCACCGAACGGTCTTTTTTACTGTAATGCGTTTGCAGGGTCATTCTTCTGCCACAATCCGCACAGTACAGATAACCGCTTAAACGGTTGCTATGCGTTCCTCTTGCCGCTGTCCTGTTCGCTCGTTTCTTTCGCTTCTGAACGCTATCCCAAAGTTCCTGCGAGATGATAGGCTCGTGCGTATTATAAAATACATACTGTTCATCTTCATCGGTATTCTTTCTTTTGTGCAGTTTGAAATTGGTGCTGACCGATTTACGCAAAACAGTATGACCGAGATATTCCTGTCTGCTTAAAATCGCTCTTATGGTTGACATTCCCCAAAGATACGGGTCTGAAAACTTTGTTCCGTTATACTGTTCGGGGTGATATTCCTTTGCGTGTGCAGCCGGAATTAAAACCTTTTCTTCGGTAAGCAATTCAGCGATTGCTCTCGGACTTTTGCCCTCGTTGGCAAGCAAAAAGATACGCTTTACCACCGCAGAAGCCACAGGGTCAACGACAAGCGTTTGTTTGTCGGTTGCTAATCGGTTATATCCATAGGGAATTGAACCGCTACAACGCTTTCCGTCTTTCATACGGGCGTCAAACACAGCCTTGATTTTATTGCTTGTGTCTTTTGCGTACCATTCGTTCATTATATTCAAAAATGGGGCAAAGTCATTGTCAGAAGCATTATTGCTGTCGATACTGTTATTTATCGCAAGGAAACGGACATCTTTCTGTGGGAACAGAACTTCCGTATAAAAACCGACTTGCAGATAGTTTCGCCCTAATCGGCTCATATCCTTAACAATAATCGTTGCGACATTTCCTGCTTCTACTTCCTTAATCAACTCCTGAAAACTCGGACGATTGAAATTTACACCCGAAAAACCATCGTCAGTAAAATGACGGATATTCGTAAAACCATTTCTTCGGGCGTAATCTTCCAAGTATTGCTTTTGATTGGTGATTGAATTTGACTCACCATTAAGATCATCATCTCTCGACAAACGCTCATAGAGTGCTGTAATCTTTGAACTCCTTGACATTCTCTTATCCTCCTTTCCTTATGTAATCCGATTTAGCATTACAGGGATTACTCCCTCTGCTAATAGGAGAAAATAGGGGTACAAAGCGGAACTGTTTTTCAAGAAAATCAAAATATTTTTTTGAAGTTCCAAGACCGATTTTGATAGCCTATTTTCAATTTAGAAACGCATTATTTATCGTCCTACTAAAGTATAGCCCTCGGGGGCAAGCTCGATAGCCGTGACCGTTTCACCGTAGTTGGCAGCCCATGCATCAAAATGCTGGAAGCCCTGCTCCTGCAACGCTCCCATTTGCAAGTACCGCTGGATGGTGTATAGCTCCACCATGCTGTTAGAGATAGGCGTACCGGTGGCGAACACCACACCTCGACCACCGGTGATCTCGTCCAGATACCGGCACTTCATAAAAAGGTCGCTGGATTTCTGCGCCTCAGTCTGCGCGATACCGCTGACATTCCGCATTTTGGTATAGAGAAACAGATTTTTATAGTAGTGGCTCTCGTCGATGAACAGCCGGTCAACGCCCAGCTCCTCGAACGTGACCACATCGTCCTTGCGGCTCTGGTCGTTCAGCTTGTCCAGCTTATTCTGCAAGCCTTTGCGGGTCTTTTCCATCTGCTTGATGGTAAAATTCTCTGTTCTGTCCGCCTTGGCCTCCCGGATGCCCTGTATCACCTCGTCCATCTGCTGCTCTAAAATGGCACGCTGCCGCTGGATACTGACGGGTATCTTCTCAAACTGACTGTGTCCGATGATGACGGCGTCGTAGTCGCCGGTGGCGATGCGTCCGCAGAACTTCTTGCGATTTTTTGTTTCAAAATCCTTTTTCGTGGCCACCAGCACATTGGCGGCAGGATAGAGCTGCAAGAGCTCGCTGGCCCACTGCTCCGTCAGGTGGTTTGGCACCACAAATAGGGACTTCTGGCACAGGCCCAGCCGCTTGGATTCCATAGCCGCCGCCGCCATCTCGAAGGTCTTACCCGCACCCACCACATGGGCCAGCAGGGTATTGCCGCCATAGAGGATGTGGGCGATGGCGTTCACCTGATGCTTCCGCAGGGTGATCTCCGGATTCATGCCGGAAAAGTTGATGTGGCTGCCATCATATTCACGGGGCCGGTTGCTGTTGAACAGGATATTGTACGCCTTGCAGATCTTCTCCCGCCGCTCCGGGTCTTTCCAGATCCACTCGGCAAACGCTTCCTTCAAATGCTCCTGCTTGCCCTGTGCGATGGCGGTCTCCTTCTTGTTCAGCACCGCCACACGCCGCCCATCTCTATCATATTGATAGTCGAAAATGCGGACGTCTTTCAGGTTCAGGCTGCTCTCGATGATCTCATAGGCGCTTGCCCGCAGCGTGCCATAGGTGTTGAAAGCCTTGATATTGCTCTTATCCTTGCTCTTGCCCTCAATGCGCCACTCGCCGGTGATCTGGGAGTAATGCACCTTGATATCCCACCGTGCACGGCGGGGCGTGTCCAGCGTCTCAAAGATGAACTGCCGGATATACTCCGGATTCAGCCATGTGGCACCCAGCCGCACGGAGATCTCACTGGCGGTCAAGTCCACGGGCTGCACCTTCTCCAATGCCTCCACATTGGGAAGGTACTGCGGCTCCGTTTTCGCTTTTGTCCTCACCTCTGCCAGCTTCCGCCGCACATTGCCGGACAGGTACTCGTCGGCGGGCAGGTATTTCTCGCCGTCCTTTTCCCCGTAATCAGGGTTCAGAAAGACAATGCCCTGCAAGTCCGCGAACAGACTATCCTCGTCCTTGCCAGTGAGCTGCCCCATATACGCCATATCTATGCGGGCCTTCTCCCCGATGGACAGGGCCAGCGCCTCCACCGCCGTGTCCATCCTCTCGGCAGGCCGGTGGCTGCGGATGGTGCGCTTGGTGAACAGGTCGGCTTTCCGCTTCAGGCCGCCCTCCTCGTCCAGCACCTCCAGCGAACACAGCAGGAAGTAGGAGCTATCCTGGTCAAAGGCGATGGCGTTGCCGCGAGAATTGATAAGCCCATAGTCATGGGTAAAGCGGTCATAGAGGTCGATCATCTTTGCTTGCTGCTGGCGTATCATGCCATCCGGATAGTCCTCTGTCTGATACTCCAGCAGCGTCCGCACACAATCCCGCAGGCCGATCATGCCGCGGATGCGGCTCTCGGCGGTCTTGGACACCTCCACCGGATTCATGCGGCTGTCCTCGCGGTAATAGAGTTTGTCATTCACCAGCGTATAGGAGAAATTGCGAACGGTGGGGTCTGCCGCGATGGACTGATCCTCGCCCTCCAGTTCCTCCTCACGCTCATAGGTGGTAATTTCACCGTGGATATTCTGCACGGCGTTGGCAAGGAGACTGTCCAGCGGCTGGTTGGGGAACGGCGTACAGGTGGGTTCCGGGCCATACGGTCCCGATACCATTTTCATCTCGCCCAGCACCATATCCGGGTGGTCGAGGAAATAGCGGTTCATGGTGATACCGTCGTCGTTCGTCCCCAACTGCACCCAGTCTGGCTCAATGTCCACCATGCGGTCATGTTTTTGCAGGAACAGAATATCCGATACCACCTCCGTACCCGCTGCCGCCTTGAAGGTATCGTTGGGCAAACGAATCGCGCCCAGCAGCTCCGCCCGCTGCGCGATGTACTTCCGCACATTGCCGGTGCGCTTATCCATGGTGTAGCTGGAGGTGACGAACGTCACCACGCCGCCCGGCCTCACCTTATCCAGCGTCTTAGCAAAGAAGTACTCGTGGATGGACAGGTTCAGCCGGTCATAGCGCCGATCCTGCACCTTGAACTGGCCGAAAGGCACATTGCCCACCGCCACATCGAAGAAGTTATCGGGGAAGTCCACCTTTTCATAGCCGCGAACGGAAATACTGCTGCGTGGGTACAACTGACGGGCGATGCGTCCTGAAACGTCATCCAGCTCCACGCCGTAGACCTTGCTCTCCGCCATGCTCTCCGGCAGCATACCGAGAAAATTGCCCACGCCGCAGGCAGGCTCCAAAATATTTCCCTGCGTAAAGCCCATCTGCTCCAGCACGGCATAGATGCTGCGGATGACCACAGGCGGCGTGTAGAAGGCGGTCAGCGTGGATTCCCGCGCCGCGGCGTACTCTGTTTCGGACAGCAGCCCCTTTAGTTCCTCATACCGGCTGTGCTTGGGGTCGAAGCAGTCCGCCAAACCGCCCCAACCCACATACTTGGCCAAAACCTCCTGTTCCTCCAGCGTGGCAGGACGGTTCTCCGCCTCCAACTGCTTTAAGAGCCGGATGGCCGCCACATTGTTGGCATAGCACTGGCTGGGCGGCGCTGCGCCCAGAGCATCGTCGGTGATACGGTAGTTGACGCCGCCCGCGAACAGCGGGGCGTCGGCTTCCAGCCGTTCTTTTTTTCTCGGCAAGGTAAACGCAGGCGGCATAGCCGCCTGCGTCGGTTCCTCTGGCGGTGGGGCTTCCTGCTCCTGTGCCGGTTCTGCCGCAGGTGTAGGCTCTTCCGTGGGTACTTCTTTCTGCTCTGGCTCCGGCAACTCTTGGTCATGCCGGTGGTTGAACAAACTAAATATGCCGTTAACATATTCCGAAAGCTGCTCCTTCGCCTGCTGGCAGGAATCATAGTGCCGGTCGCCCTCGTCCATGCCATCCAGATAGACAGTCAGGGCTTCCAGCATTTCCGCCGCTTTTGCCTTATCCGCCAACTGCTCCTCAATGACGGGAACAGCGTCATAGTAGTCCGCGCCCTTGGGGTACGGTCTCGGCACATCGTCCGGCGCGTCGGAAAAGCCGAAATATACCGTCCTTGCCAGCTCCCGCAGCTCATACTGCGGTATTTTTGCCACGGCATCCTCACCGGGGAAGCATTTCTGCGCGATGAGCTTTTCGTACTCCTTGACCACGCTGGAGATGGTCAGCGTGACCTCACCGTACCGCTTGCCGGCATATTCCCGCTGATAGGTCAGTCCCTTAGAACTTCTCGTATAGTCATATCCGTCGCGCCCGCCGCCGCTGTACTCACCAAAACGGCTTTTGATGAATTTCTGCTGTTCCTCTTTTGTGTGGGGGTAACAGAAGAAGGAATACACCGCCAGTTGGCTGTCCACGGAATCCGCAAGAAAGAACTGGTCTATCTCATCCTGTGTGATGAACATTTTGCACCGGCGCAGGAAATCCGGCTGCGCGGTAAAGCTGCGCTCCGGCAGATCAATTCCGTCCAGCACCACGCCGATCCGGTGTGTACTATACTCAGACAGTCGAAAGCGCATGATGCTGCGATCCTGCTCATAGGCGTTCAGAAAGGCGTGGTATTCCTCAGCCAAAGCCGCAAGGCCGCCCTCACTCTTGGCAAAGGCCACCATATCCTCGTCCAGCTCCGGATAGCCCTTGCGCTGGTCGTGAATGGCCAGTGTCTGGGGGAACAGGCCCTGTGCGCGGCCCTCTTGGGTCAAATCGCGGGCGATCATCAGCAGGGCGTCACCCATCTCAAGCAGCACCTTGTCCTGCGCCTGCTCCAGCTCTGATGCCGAAAGGTATGTTCCGGCTTCCAGCAACTCCCGTATCCGCGCCGACGCCTGCTCCCACGTCACCGTGGTACGGCAGTGACCGGTACGGACACTGTCGCCCTGCGCCAGATGGATACCGTCCTCCATGAACCACACGGCATATTTCTTACCCTCATATTCAATGCCGCGCCCGTTCTCCGCGCCGAACTCCCGCCGCAAAAACGCCGCGCAGTCCGCCTCCGGCCATTGCCGCGTATAGAACACCGCGATCCGCTCCGCGCTGCCGTAGCTGTTGCCTGCCGTATACAGTGCCTGGTCGATGACCTCCTGAGGCACCTGCCGCGCAGGAAATAGCTCACCGACCCGCTGCTCCTCCGGCACTTCATAGACTGCCGCGCTGTCCTCCGTGCCGAAAAAGGACATCTGCTCTGCCATTACCGTCGCATTCTGCAAGCCTAGCTTGATCTTGTATTCACCGCGCTCTATGAGGCTTTCGGTCATTTCCGTGACCACGCCCCACGAAAAAACGGATTCCGCTGTGCGGGAGAGATAGCTGCCCTCCCACATCAAGAGTCCGTCTTTTTCGGCGTGGTAGCCCACCCGGACTTTGTCCGCGCCGGCCAGCACCTCCACCCATATATCGTTGTAGCTGCTTTTCAGAAATTTCGTGCGTGTCGCAATATCCCTATTGGTCTGAAAATACGCAAATATCTCCTGCCGCGTATGCTTGCGCCCACCGTCGTCCAGCAGGATCGCTTCTATGAGGTAAGTATCCAAAAACGCTGGAAGCTCTGCCTCTCTATCGTGCTCCACCGCATAGATTGCGGCCTGTGCCTGCGCCTTTTCGTCCGGATAGTCCCCATAAACGCGAAGGCACACGTTCGTATCGGCATCATAAACAGCGGCACCATCATAGGCAAAGCCATCTGCTTCCATCGTTCCGGCCACATAGCCCTGCGCCGCAGCCTCTGCTTCTTCCAACGTAGGATAGTCCAGCTTATCATCAAAGCCGTTTTCAAAGTGATGATAGGCGGCAACATGATATAAGTTCGCTCTGTTATCAGCAAGGGCGGGAAGTGCATCACTTCCCGCCCTTGCCGGTTCTTCACTTATTAGCTGTAGATCAGATCGTTCAGCACCGTTTCCTCTGCGCTGTGCTTCAGGTTGTTCATCAGCCCCGTCCAACGCTGGGGATCGGCGGCTTTCAGTTCCTCCGTCACGCCCTCGTTCTGCGCCATCTGCGCCACCAGCCGCGTCACCATCTTCTCCGCCGCCGTCTCGATCTCCGCCAGATGTGCCGCCAGCTGCCCGCTGGTCTTGAGATTCGTATACAGCACCCTGCGATGCTTCTTGATGTACTGCCTCCGCAGCTCCGCGTACTTGCCCAGATGCGTCTCCGGCTCTTGGGGCAGCAGCAGGTTCGGCAGGCGATAGCCCTCCTGCACTCTGTAGGTCACTTCCATGATCACCGCTCCTTTCTTTTTCGGTAGGGTTTTGCTCTTTGACAGCATCATAGCCGATTTGTGCATCCTTTGCAAAATTTTGCTCCCGCCGCGCCTGCATCACCGTGCGGCTGATCTCCCGCAGACCCATCTCCGCAATATCGCTGGTGGCGATACCCAGTGCATTGATCGTTGTGGGGGTATCAAAGGAATAAATACCCTCAAAATCCTCCGGCAGTATGTAGGCTGCGGCAGGCAGAGAAAGCCGGGTCATCAACATATAGGCAACGCTGCTTTGCAGCGCCCGCCTGTATGTGACCTCTGCATTCAGCATGTCCAGCTCCTCCAGCATACTGCCATCCCGGCAGTCCAGCAGATCCCGCAGATAGTCCGGCACATTGTCCGCCACGGCATTGCGGCTGGCAGACAGTATGGCATCCGGCAAATTATCCTTTTCGGACAGTGTACCAAAGGTGGCCTCCAGCGTCTCGATGACCGGCTCCGTATAGGCCGGTTCCATCGACCAGATGGGAACGGGCCGCGAGATGCGTGTGGCATGGGTGTCCGTGATGTCAAAGTAGTGCTTCAGACGCCCTTTTCCATGGGCTTCATCCATGACAGCAATACCGGTAGCCCCGGCGTTGACCCACCGGCCAAACTGACGGTTCCATTTTTCCAGCTCCAGCACCGCCGTGGCATTGGGACGCTGGGCGTAGATCAGAACCTGCTCGTCAAACGGACATTTGTAGTTATAGCACGCCGCACGCAGGAAACCCGTCCAGCTCTCATAATCGCCGGTCAGCTTTGTCAGTGTGCGGCTATATAACTCCGTGATAAATTGAAATTTACTTGCCAAGGCATTGCCTCCTTCCTCAAAAATATTGGGAGTATTGGATCTCGATTACCGTGCTTCGCCCCGTTCTTTCAGCTTTTGCAGTCCCTTCAAGAAGCTCGGCACTTCCTGAAAGCCCACAGCATCCACATAGTAAGCATTTCTCTTGCTGCCGCGCTTGACCACGATCACATCGCTCTCAGATAGAGAGCGCATTTGTCGGTAGAAAGGCCGCGTATCCGCATTGTGCTTCCGATATAACTCCTCCAGCGTCATGTTGGGGGCCAACACCCCGGCAAAGGCTTTGCGGTAATGGGCGGCGCGCAGCTTGCCTTTGGCACGCTCATAGCGCATAAAGGCGTAGTCCACCTTACCCACGTTGTCGATCTGATATATCTCATAGCAGCCAGTCTCCACAGGCAACTGCTTTGGATCAAGCGGCTCATACACCGTGCCTGTCCGCTGCGCTGCCTCCGCAAACTCGCAAATATGATAGACCTCGCTGCCGATCAGCGTATGGCAGTCATCGATATAGGTACAGGGCCGTATCACGCTGCCGCCATCCATCCGCGTCATGACGATGCTGGCACCGTCTGGAATGTAGAACAGCGTATTGTACTCCGCATCAATAAAGCGAATCCGGCGCTTGCTCTTATCCGGCTCCGGAAAGGCGATAACGCCCATGATGTTCACCGGCTCACGGTCTGTCATCTTTCTTCACCTCGCTCCTTTTTCTGTGCAGTACGGTGCTGCTCGTACTCTTCCGCTTTTTCTTTGGCCCAATCAGGCAGCTTTTCACGGTCGGCGATACCGAGAATATCCGTTCTGTCCCACCGGCATCTTTTGCCGGAAAACAGGTCTTCAAAATAAATTGCGCGTCCGCGGGAGCTGGGAGAACAGCCAAAACCACCCAGCGCATATCCGAGCTGGCAGTCCGCAGTGCGATACTCCGGCGCAAGGCTGGCGGGGCGGATGATCACCAGCTTTCCTTCCAGGGATTCATCCGAGCATGGCAGGCAGTATTCCCGTCCTAAAACAGTTACAGGCATTGCACGCTCCACTTGAAATGCTCTCACCTTCTCTGTCTGTTTCTGCAAGCGCTGCAAGAACACGTCCATGATCTCAACATAGCTCTCACTGCCAATGGCCTCCGAAAAGCGCTCATTGCCCAAAAAGTCGTAATCCTGATAGCAGGTCATGTAGGTGGTATCTCCCGGATTATAGCCGATCAGCATTGTCGCGCCACCCATGCGAAATGATTGCATGATCTCATAGTCACCAGCCATCCGCGCAGTTTCTTTGTCAGCCATATCGTCTTACCTTTCCTTGCCCTTTGATAATCTCTGTTTTGTCTCGTGCTCCTTGTTCTGCCGGTACTCTTTTTGCTCCTGATACTCGCTTCCTGCCCTTTCACAGAAGTCCTCGATCATCGCCGCACGGTCTGCTCCGTAATGTCCCCAGAAGAAGTTGGGCGGCCCATCTTCGTCGTTCTTGCAATTGCGCTGCCAGGTAACAAACGGGGCAGGCGCTTTCGGGTGTTCGCCCAAAGCAAATTCGGCGTTTCCCACGCACACCCGCGCCGTAATCTTATAGTCTGCGTTGATGATCTCACCAATGACATAGCTGCCGCTTTCCAGCTCCATGGTGTAGCTGCCGTTCTGTGCCTGCTGCGCCTTCACCGGCATCATCGGCACGCCACAGACCAAATCCGGCTGCATGACGAACTGTGACCTCGCGCCCAGCAGTTCTTTAGACAATGCCGATACCGGCAGGTACATTTTCTCCCGCCCCAGGATCTTATAGCGCAGCAGGAAACCGATAACCGGATAGTACACACTCATGATGGGGTCTTTGATGTACCCTTTTATCATGGCAGAGTTCCCATATTTTGCATGATCCAAGTACCATTGCGGGTCGGCTCCCGGCGTATCCCAGCCAAACATGGAGCCTGCCATCATGGCAGTTTCCTGAATATCCGTAATGCCGCGCCGCCGGTTATGGCTGTCTGCGATATCACGGTTTTCTGCGCGATTCCCGGTGTCCCACTCCGAGCGGTAGTAGCCACGCACGCCGTGTTTAAGTACAATCAGCTGCCCGGTGGAGGGCAGCGTAGAAAGGCAGGTATCGGGCAATTCATTTCTGCGCATTTGTTTCCTCCTCATCTTGCTTGCTCCTGCTGCCGTCTGCGGCGCCAGCCCTCCAGCAACTTGATGATGACCTCCTCCATCTGTTTGGGCGTATAGCTGGGCGGAAAGTATTTTTGCAGGCGGTCGTTCCGCAGCGTCACCTTCCGCTCCAGCGGCTTTTCCTCCCGCATGATGAGGTCGATGATGTTGTTCTCCAGCTTCCCCTCCGCGCTGATCTGCTTGAGTCTTTGCGCCTGATCTACGGAGGGCGATACCTCGTCCCGCTCCATGAGGAACTGGAGGTAGGTCTGTTCTTTCTCGGTCAGGTGGGAGATGTAGTCGGCTGCTGGAACGAATTTCAGCTTTCCCGCGTCCACCGCCTCCATCAACGGCGGAATCAGGTTTGTCAGGCGGATATAGCGTTGGATTTGCATTCGGCTCTCATTTACTTGTTCCGCCAAAATCTCCACAGAAAAGCGCCCTTCAAAATTCTGCCCAACTTGGGCAGAATTCTTTGCAGGTCGGCCTGCACTCCGTTTCATAGCGTCCAGCTTCAGCTTATACGCCCTTGCTTTCTCGCTGGGCAACAGGTTTTCCCGGTTGATGTTGTAGTCCACCACCAGAATGTCCGCGTCCTCGTCGCTGTAATCCCGCACGATGACCGGGCGGGTGTCCAGCCCCACCACCTTGGCACAGTAGTCGCGCCGATGGCCGGATATAATCTCATACCCTCCCTCGCTGCGTGGGCGGACGATCAGCGGCTCGGCAATGCCGGTGCGCTCGATGCTGTCCATCAGCCGCACCAGATCGGCGCTGGGCCGGTCTACGGAGTACGGCTGCCGCGCATAGGGAAATATCTGCTCCGCCGGAACAATCTGTACCCGCTCCTGATGGTCGGTCTCCCGCTCTGCGTCTGTTTTGAACAAGTCATCGTACCGGGTCAGCTCTATGCCGTTTAATTTGTGGGCCAAGCTGCAACACCTCCTTCGTCAGCGCGGCATACGCCTGTGCCGCTTTTCCCTCTGGGTCATGCTCATAAATGCTGGTTCCTGTGACGCTGATCTCCGCCACGCGGATAGAACGGGGTATCTCGCTGCTGAATACCCGGCTGCCGTAGTTTCTGCGCAGCTGCTCACTAATTTCCTTGGCCAGCGTGGTACGGCTGTCCATCATGGTCAGCAGGATACCGTCCACCGTCAGGTGGGGATTGATCTGCCGTTTGACGCGGGCAATGGTACGCATGAGCTGTTCCAGCCCCTTGGCAGCCAGATACTGCCCCTGCACCGGAATGATAACGCTGTCCGCCGCGGTCAGTGCGTTGATGGTCAGCATCCCAAGCGAGGGCATACAGTCGATGATGGCGTAGTCGTAGGCCGGTGCCACCGTGGACAGATACTGCCGCAGCACCGTTTCCCGGCTCATGATGTTTACCAGCGTCACCTCCAGTCCCGACAGCTCAATGTTGGCGGGAACAAGATCGATGCCGGACGCATGGTGCAGAATCCCCTCGCCGGGTGCGATGGGCTCCTCGTTGACGGTCTTGGTCATCAGGTCGGCCAGTGTGGGAGAAAGCTCGTCCGGCTGCCGCCAGCCCAGCATTTGGGTGAGATTGCCCTGGGCGTCGGCGTCCACCAACAGGACTTTCTTGCCCTGCTGGGCAAGGCCGACACCCAAGCTGGCAGCTGTGGTGGTTTTCCCCACGCCGCCCTTCTGATTTGCCAGTGCGATGGTTTTCAAAAGCACGCCTCCATTTCGTGCAACAAAAAAAGAGCCTTTCGGCTCTTGCTCTGACAGTATTCTGTTCTACCCGCTTCCGCCGCTGAGGTCATGGCCCACCATCAGCGCGTAGTGGTTATCCATGGTCAACGGCGCGTTATACAGCGCAGTCAGCAGATATGGCTTCACATGGCGCACCTCGGTGGTGTTCTCGTTGATCCGATCCAGTACATACAGCAGATGTGCTCCGGTCAGCTTCAGCAGCCTTGAACGCACTACCTCCGCTGGCAGCTCCTCTCCCGCCACGCGAATGGAGGACTTGGTGGAGCACACGATATCCAGCATCAGGCTCACCAGCTCATCCAATCGCTCGCGGTCGGCGTTGGTATAATTTGACAGGTAATCGTAGCTGATGTTTTCCCTGATCTGCTCGCTGTATATCTTCCTCCGTTCCATTCTGTCCTTCTGCGTAGATCTATCCTCGCGCCAGAAGGAAGGGAAGGATGTAAGAACATCCGTATTTTGTTTCTCTTTACTCTGTTCTTGTATATTTAATTGGGCGGGCTTTTCCTGTTCAGGTTTTACCTGTTCTGGAAAAGCCCGTTTAGGTGCATCGGCAGATTTTTCCGCCTGAACGGGATTTTCCCGTTTAGGAGCATCTGCCTGCCGCGACTGCCCCAGAATGGTATATTCGATGCCGCCCAGCGTACCGTCCGCGTGGCGTTCCCGCTCCCGCACGATGTACCCCGCGCCCTCCAGCTCCCGCACCGTGGCACAGATGCTGTCCACACCGTCCTTGCAGATACGCGCCAACCCCTTGGTGGTGTAGTCCCAGTCCTCCGGCAGCGACAGCATCAGGGACAGCAGTCCCTTTGCCTTCAGCGACAGTCTTTTGTCCCGCAGGTGCTGGTTGGACATCACGGTATAGTTCCGCGTTTTCTCCACTCTGAATACCGCCACGGCGTGTTCCTCCTCCCATATTGATTACCAAACAAGAAAACCGCCTGCCCTTGCAGACGGTTTTCTATGTAAATGAGTGTTCCAGACCTTTCTCTTTGCTTTTGCCTTATAACAGCAGCAATATTTGTTTTGGCGCGTTATGTCGTTAAAAACTTCAAGTCTTTGAGGTGAATACACACCGCAAGAGGTGGGCGTCAACCTGAAGGAAGGCTACAACGGCGACCTGACCTCCCGCGAGGCCGGTTCCGTGGGCGGCCAGATGGTCAAGAAGATGATCGAGTCCTACGAGAAGAACCTGTAAGCGTCTGCGCAGAAGGAACTTCTCTGGAAAAAGGAAGAGCGGACGGCTGTCCGCTCTTCCTTTTTTTCGCTGGATATGCTATAATACCACGTTACTTACTTGTTCTGATTTTCGGCAAAAGAAACGGTCCGGGGGAGGGATTCGTATGGAAAATATCCATCAGGGACATCGTGAAAAAATGCGGCAGCGTTTTCTGAAAAGCGGGCTGGAGGGCTTCGCGGATCACGAGGCGTTGGAGCTTTTGCTGTATTACGCCATCCCCCGGCAGGACACCAACCCCATCGCCCACCGGCTCATGGATCGCTACGGCTCCCTGACCGCCGTGCTGTCAGCCCCGGCGGAGGATCTGAAAAAAGTGGAGGGCATCGGCGAGAGCGCAGCGGTGCTGCTGAAGGTGGCGGGGCAGATCGGCCGCAAGGCCCGCCTGGCGGACGCTGTTCAGAGCTGGAGGGCGCGCCTGTTTCATCGTCCCGCATCCGCGCCTGCCTGGAGGCGGGCGATGTGGAAACTGCGGGCGCCTACTTGCTGGAACGGTACGCCGGGGAGACCCACGAGATCGTTTACGAATTGTGCCTGGATCGAAAGGGCAAGCTGTTAGCCTGTAAGCGGCTCAATGACGGCGGGGCGTCCTCCGCCGCGCTGGACATCCGGAAGGTGGTGGAGAATGCCATCCTCACCTCCGCCAGCACGGTGATCCTGGCTCATAAT
>ENA-ORTV01000414-ORTV01000414.1-human-gut-metagenome-genome-assembly--contig:-NODE-414-length-53061-cov-8.492095_pt1 | contig 53061 bp, 38 predicted proteins | sample MGYA00241915_ERZ509194 | MGnify/ENA primary metagenome ERZ509194 (study PRJEB26280, sample SAMEA2338810) | human gut metagenome | biome: human gut; feature: human-associated habitat; material: faeces... | reverse complement strand
GGAAGTCCGGGCAGAAAACTGTTCGGACTTTTCTCATATAGTCCAAAGTTGCGGTTGAGTTGTTCACAAGTTTTATGGTACAATTTGAATACGAAAATTGAGCAACAAATCGAAATTCGCACCGCCCAAATATTTCATCTGTTATTAGCGGTTATAAGCAACCGTCAAAATCGGCGCAAAGCATTGAAATCACTGGGTTTATTGAGAAATCAAAACCACCCGAAATTATCTTCTTTTATACGCTGTTACCCTTGACCGCGTGAGCTGATAAGGGCAAAATCAAGGGAAAACCCCATGGGGGAAACACAATTATTTGACAAACGGCTGACAGTGATGTGTTAAGTCAAACTGAATAAGAATCCACCGGCAGGTCCGGTTACGGTAAGGGAGCATTGCGCGTCAATGCTCCCTTTTACTATACCACAGACCGCCGTTGAGAGATATAAAAAACTGTGGCAGAACGGAGGTGTCAGATATGCCGCAGGCGATCTTTGCGTACCATCTCGGCATGGACGCCGAGCAATACGCCTTTTTCCGCATCCCCAAGCTCCTGATCACCGAGCCGTACTTTCGGCGGCTCTCCACCGACGCGAAGCTGCTGTACGGCCTCATGCTGGATCGCATGAGCCTGTCCATGAGAAACGGCTGGATGGACGATGATGGCCATGTGTATATCTACTTTACGCTGGAGGAGGCGTGCGAACAGCTCTGCTGCAAGACGGATAAGGCGGTCAAGCTGTTCGCGGAGCTGGACAGTGCCAAAGGCGTGGGCCTCATAAGGCGGGTCAAGCAGGGGCTGGGCAGACCGGCGAAAATCTATGTTCTCCGCTTCATGGGTATAGAGGACGAACCAGGCGAGGATACACCGGAACCGGAGCTTCCGAGCTGCCGAAATCCAGACTTCGGAAAAACCGAAGTCAAGAGTTCTGAAAAACCGAAGTCTGGACCTCGGAAAATCAGAAGTCAAGACCTCGGAAAAACCGAGTGTAATAAGACTGATAAGAATAATACTGAGTTGAGTAATACTGATTCATCTATCCATCCGGGCGCGCAGCCGGAGGAGGTGATCGAGGAATACCGAAAAGAGATTCGGGAAAACATCGAGTACGACCACCTGCGCCGGCAGCATCCCTACGACGACATCGACGAGATCGCGGACCTCATGCTGGAGGTCCTCTGCACACAGGACAGCTTCATGCGGATCGGCGGAAAGCAGCTTTATACGGCGTTAGTGAAGGAGCGTTTTCTGAAGCTGGATTCCTCCCACATCGAGTATGTGCTGGACTGCCTGCGGGAGAGCACCGCGGACATTCGCAACATCAAAGCCTATCTGCTGGAGATGCTGTTCAACGCCCCAGCTACCTGCGGCAGCTACTACCGCGCCAAAGTGAATCACGACTTCCATGACAGCGGATAGGCAGAGCGAACAGCTCTGCTTTTTTGAAACCCATTTTACGACTGAAAGGAGCATCGAACCCGTGAAAACAATCGCATTGGCAAATCAGAAGGGCGGCGTGGGTAAGACCACCACAGCCGCCAGCCTCGGCATTGGTCTTTCTCGGCAAGGTAAAAAAGTCTTGTTGATCGACGCCGATGCACAAGGCAATCTCACGCAGATGTTGGGCTGGCCACAGCCTGACGAATTATCCCCCACGCTCTCCACGCTGATGGAGAAGATCATCGCGGAGCAGCCCATCGCCCCCGGTGAGGGCATTCTGCACCACCCGTCCGGCGTCCACCTTGTCCCCGCCAATATTGAGCTGTCGGCACTGGAGGTCACGCTGGTCAACACCATGAGCCGTGAAACGGTGCTGCGGCAATATCTGTCCACGGTGGCAGACCGCTATGACTACGCGCTCATCGACTGTATGCCGTCCCTCGGTATGCTGACCATCAACGCCCTGACTGCGGCGGACAGCGTGATTATCCCCGTGCAGGCGCAATATCTCCCCGCAAAGGGACTGGAGCAGCTTTTGCGAACCATCACCCGCGTGAAACGGCAGCTCAACCCGAAGCTGGAGGTGGACGGCATTGTACTGACCATGGTGGACAGCCGTACCACATTGGCACGGGAGATCAATGCGCTTGTCCGTAAGACCTACGGCGGTCATGTGTTCGCAAGCGAAATTCCCCGTTCCATCAAGGCGGCGGAGATCAGCGTGGAAAACAAAAGCATTTACGACCATGACCGCAGCGGCAAGGCGGCGCTGGCGTATGAAAATCTGACGAGGGAGGTGTTGAGCCTTGGCAAGCAAATTAAGCGGCATCGAACTGACCCGGTACGATGACCTGTTCAAAACGGACGCGGAGCGTGAAGCCGACCGACAGGAGCGGATTCAGATCGTTCCAGCCGCAGAGGTTTTCCCATACTCCCGCCAGCCGTACACCATTGACCGCCCCACGCCAGACTTGGTGCGGCTTATGGACAGTATTGAGCATATCGGCATCGCTGAGCCGCTGATTGTCCGCCCCCGCGAGAGTGGTGGCTATGAGATCATCTCCGGCCACCGGCGCGATTACTGTGCGAAGGCCGTGGGGCTGGATACCCGCCCCGTTATTGTCCGCAATTACAGCGATGAGGAAGCGGACATTTTGGTGGTAGACTACAACATCAACCGCGAGGACTTGCTGCCCAGCGAGAAAGCCAAAGCCTACAAGCTGAAGCTGGACGCCATGAAACGGCAGGCTGGACGGCCTTCAAGAGAAAATGGGGACCAAGTTGGACCCCATTATTTTCGCGGTAAGTCAAAAGAAATTTTGGCAGAGCAAGTCAACGAAAGTACATCGCAAATTCAACGCTATGTGCGCCTAAATAAGCTGATCCCTCCGCTATTGGACGCGGTGGATGCGGGAACGCTCAAGTTCGTTCCCGCGGCGGATTTCCTCTCCCATCTGTCCGAAAAAGAACAGACCTACCTCCTGCTGGTCATGGAGCGCGATGAGGTATCCCCGTCGCTGGGACAGGCCCAACGGCTCAAGCAGCTCAGTGGCGAGGGAAAACTGGAAAATAACATCATCGACCTCATCATGCGGGAAGAAAAGCCCTTGGAGCGCAAGGTCACGATCCGCAACGACCGCCTGCAAAAATACTTTCCCGCCAGCTACACCCCAAAGCAGATGGAGGATGTCATCATCAAGCTGCTGGAGGGCTGGCACCGCAAGCGGCAGCAGGAGATGAGTCGATAATGCTTCTGCCGGGGCATTTGTTGACATCGGACTGGCGTGTTGCTATGATGCGAGCATCAACGAAAAGTGAGGTGCCGCAAGTGGCTTTGCAAGACGATAGAAAAAACAATGCCGATGGTCACTGTGATTGGGAACAGAATTTGCCGGAGTTTTTGCAGGAGTCAATCCAAGCTATGGTCAGCGCGTGGGATAAGCTGGATCGTGGTGAAGAATATTATCTCTGGGATTGCGATTACTGTTCTCTGCAAAGCGACATCAATAACGCGGAGGTAAACCGGATCATCAGTCCTGAACAGGCATGGTATCTGCGCGAAAAGTATTTGCGAATGGAGCGTGAAGTCGTAGAATGACCGCGGATCTACGCTGCCTGTCGGAACAGAAGATTTCAATGAAAACGGCACGGTTTCCCGTGCCGTTTTGCATTGCAGCCGCCGAGACAGGCGGCTTTTTTCATGAGCAAATTGGAGGTGATTTCATTCAACAAGCAGATTTTTCATGCAGTGTCCCTCTCAGGCGGTAAGGACAGTACGGCTATGCTCTTGCTGATGATTGAACGAGGTTTGCCCATAAACACGGTCCTTTGGGCAGACACCGGCATGGAATTTCCGGAAATGTATGACCATATCAGCAAGGTGGATGACTACCTTTACCGGGAGCGTGGTATCCACATCACCATGCTCCGTCACCCAAAAGGCTTTGAATACCTAATGTTCGAGGAAGAAAAGCAAAAGCCATCTTCCATCGAAAACCGGCAACGGCTGGGCGTTTCGCTCTATGGCAACGGCTGGCCCGGTGCTAAGGTACGATGGTGTACGGGGCAGCTTAAAACGCATCTTATCAGCAAGGAGGTCAATCGGCTCAAGGGCGAGTATCAGGCTCTCCACTATGTCGGTATCGCAGCAGATGAGCCGAAACGGATCAAGAACGAGCAGTATCCGTTGGTGGACTGGGGTATCACCGAAGCAGAGGCTTTGAAACTATGTTACGACCGCGGTTATGACTGGGGCGGATTATATGAGATATACCACCGCTGTTCCTGTTGGTGCTGTCCCCTCCAGCGGATCGACGAACTGAGAAAGCTGCGGCATCACCACCCGGAATTATGGAAAAGGCTCCGCGATATGGATCAGCGGGCTATCGCCCAATTTGGGCATAACCCTTTGGGACAATTTAAGCAAAATTGGACAGTAGAACGATTGGAACAGAGATTTGCAGCGGAAGATGCTCAGATCTCTGTTTTTCTATCTTCTGGAAAGGACAGCACCATGACAGAAAAGCAGAAGCAGGAGTGCAGCGAGGTGGAAACCATGCTACAAGGCACACCGAAGCAAAATGTTCTGATCTCCTTTGATGGCAAACCGCCGAAAACGCTGGAAGAATTGGAAAAGGAGCAGAAGCGGCAAAAAAAGAAACATAAGGATTGGGGTGAAGCACGATGACGAACTATCAGAAGCGAAAAGAAAAGAATGACGAGTACCGCAGCAAAATCATGCGGTTTACCTTCCAACTCTCCCTCGGTGATACCGAGGTGCGGGAATGGTTTGAACGGCAACCCGAAAAGGGTGCCTATCTCAAAGACCTAATCTTACGGGATAAAGCGGAGCGGCTTGGGTACAGGGAGCAGAAAAGCGCAGAACCCGACAAAGCCGGTGACTACGAGATCATACAGTCCATTCGTATGGGTGGGCGCGTTCTGCTTATGGGGTTCAATCCAAAGGACGAAACCTATATGACCTGCTATCAGCAGTACAATTTTCTCGGAGAAACAATGTATCCCGAAGCACTTGCCTGTAAGAGTTATCTGGAAATTGCAGAAACCTTTTTGAATCGCTTGCAGGCACAGGTCGAAAAAGTCAAAGCATTCCGTGCGGCCCGAAATGTCCCCTATGCCGTTTTAGGCGTGGACGATTGCCTTCCTCCGTCAGAGGGATCTCTGCAAGGAAAGCTGATCGTTCTCCGCCCCACCAGCCTTGCACCGGAATACCGCACGGCAGACTGTCAACTCGGCTTCGCGCTGAGTGGATTTGGCTGCACCCCCGGCGCACGCGGGCGTGCGGTTTACTTCGAGGAATTGTATTCCGGTGAACGATGCCGGTGGGATGCTTCCGACATTCTTGGCGTAGCCAATCCAGAAAAGATACCGGATTGGGCGAAAGAAAAGCTGAGAGAATATGAACAAAAGCGTACTGAGCCGAAAAAAGAAAGAGGTGCAGCACGATGATTGACCGTGAGCCGGTAGACATTATGGGCGTTACCGCCTTTCCAAACCCTAACAAGGATGAGCGTGTGATCCGCTTCATCGACAGTGAATACCACACGCTCTTTACCATCAAGGACGGGGAAAGCATCGTCATTACCCGCTTTGACGGTGAAAAGATGGTTTTCCCTTGCAAGTACATTGACGATTGCCATGTCTGCATCGGTAATTCTGCCTATCATATCTGCGAGTTTGCAGAAATGCAGGAACGTAACGGCAACACCTATGTTCCCAGCGCGCCGAAAATCAGCGACGAGATCTGCACCTATGAAATCTATCAGATCCCCGCAACCGCTGATGTGGACTACTATTTCCGATCTTATGAAGCGGCGAAGGGGAAACTTCGGAGTGCTGATTATCAGCGTTCTTACGCCGGTATGTACGCAAAGGGAAATTCGCTGGAGGATCTGTGGGCAAAGCACAATAGGGATTCCCGCCCCTTCACCCATCGGATGCGTTCCATGTCTGTAAGCGACATCGTGGTACTGACGCAGGGTGGAAAGAAAACCGCCTACTACGCAGATAGCATCGGTTTCAAGGAGGTCCCGGAGTTTTTGGCACAACAGAGAGTGCAAAAGAAACACAAAGAACGAGGTGAAGCCAGATGAGCTATGACGCACAGAAAGTGACCTATCAGGAGGTCGCGATTTTTGACCGACCGGCATTGTTTACAGAATGCCGCATTGATCGGGCCACCGTGCCGGAGGGCGTATATCGCTACGAGCTGCGCCACGGGGATGAGGATTGGGGAGAACCGAGGGAGTTGGCCCGAAACCTCATGGTCAACTTCTATGGCACCGTCCTCACCCGCGAGCCGTTCCAGCTTCCCATTGATGGGTGGATTCCAATGGAGAATGACAGCCTTTCCTTTCTGGATGGTGAGTGTCGCACCCTTGCGGAATTTCAGCAGAAGTATCCCGCCAGTGAGAAAGATGTCATTGACTTTTACAGCGTCAATGATCCTGCGCTGCACAATCTCTACTTCTCCCGCAGTGAGGAACAGGACAAGACCGTGGGCTGCGTGGGACACCTGCGGGGTGATTTTGGCAGCGGCAAGCAGTTTTATACAACATGGTGGCCCCACCAGCATAACACGCTGAACACGCCGGAGTTTAAGACCGATATTGACCGTACCGTAAACTGGCTGCGGGAGCAGCCGGACTCCCCGCTGCGGGACTTCGACAGCATGAACCGCTACTGCAACCGGTACGAGCGGATCTGCGCCATCAAGGGTGCGTTGCTTCCCTCCTGCGGATTCATGGTGAAAACAAAGCGGTATGTGTATATGCTCCGCTGTACGCCAGTTAAAGGTGATTACCAGTTTTATATTTATTGCTATCAGCGGAAGCCATTTGAAAAGGCCCAAAAAGAACAGCAAAAGAATGACCGGCTTGCAGTAAAAAAGCGGGCGGAGCCGGAGAGATAGGAGGTGCGAGCCTTGCCAACCAAATTTCAGCTTATCACAGAGCTGTATGACCAGACTGTGCAGAGCGTTACCGGCAGCTATCAAAGCTGGACGGGCTTTCTCCGCGCGGCCTGCTATAACTACAAATGCCCCTTCGATGATCAAATTCTGATCTACGCTCAGCGCCCGGACGCCACGGCGGTCCTTGAGATGGAGCGCTGGAATCGTCAGTTTGGCCGCTGGGTCAACCGTGGAGCCAAGAGCATTGCCGTATTTGGTGATGATGGTCAAAACTGCCTGAAGCTCTATTTTGATGTTTCGGACACCCATGCGTCCCGCTTTGCCCGTCCGCTGCCCATCTGGACGATGCACCCGGCCTTTGAGCCGGAGGTCATCGAAACGCTGGAGGCCACCTTCGGCAACCTGGCCGAAAAAGAAAATCTTGCGGACGCGGTGCGCTCCGCCTGCCACAATGCCGTGGCAGACAACTTCACGGACTACCTGCAAGATCTCCGCGACTGCCGGGAGGACAGTCTGCTGGAGGAACTGGACGACCTCAATCTGGAGTTATTCTATCGGGATGCACTGGAGGTCAGCGTGGCCTATATGCTGATGACCCGGCTGGGCCTGCGGGCGGACGATTATTTCACTGCTGACGAATTTGCCCATGTTTACGAATTCAACACGCCGCCCACCATCAACGCCCTGGGCATCGCCACCAGCGACATCGCGGAGATGGGCCTGCGGGAGATCAGCCGAACGGTCATACAGGCCCAGCGGGATCAGTTTTTTGCAAACCGTGAAAAAAGCAGATATGATGACCACACAGAACAACACGAAACACCCCATGAAAGGAGCGAACAGCATGGAGGTCACTTACAGGATGCAGAACGGCTATCAGGTGCCGAACCTGCTGATGCCGCAGATGCCGGAGGTGCATCTGGGCAAGTACGCAGAACTGCGGAGAGCGTACCTGAAGAAGCGCCGCAGAGTGCTTTACACCAACCTCAAGACCAGCGGCGCTCTGGCGGAGCATCTGGCAGAGATCGAGCAGACCGCGCGGAAGATGGTGGAGCAGACCGTGGCGCGGATGGCACAGGCCGAGGGCGTGACGGAGGAACTGAAAGCGACCGATCCCCTGCGCTGGACGGGCCTGATGAACAATCTCCGGCACAGCGCGGAGGAACTGGTGCTGAACGATCTGATTTACGCCTGACAACCGAAGAACCCACAGAGGCAGGAAGTGATGAACTTCCTGCCTTTGCCGCAATCGGATCTGATACGGAAGGCGGCGATCTTGCGGAAACCCTTCCGGCCATTGGGGAATTTTATACGCTGTACCGTGAAGCAAAGCGGCAACAACCAGACGCGATCATATTTACGAAGCTGCGAGATGGATACCTCTCATTTCAGGAGGACGCGCGGCTGTTGGAAACATTTTCAAATGTCAAGGTGACGCAGCGGGAGCGGATAGGAACGCCTGATCGGATCTCCGTCTGCTTTATCCCTCATGTTGAGATGGAAGATCAGCTTACACAGCTGGATGCCTTGCATAAGCCCGTTATTTTGGCGGACAAGCAGCCCGGAGAAGAAATTGAAATGCTCCGGATCGAGCCAAAGACCCGACGTACGCTCACAAGAGCGTATCAGGTCGCTGCCTATCACCATTTTGAAAACGGCTTTGACGATAAGCTGGACTATCAGACACTGGAAGAAGCGGAGGCCGCAGCGCAGGGCTATGTTGCCGGTACAATGGAGGAAGATGGTTTTGCCTATGACGGCGCTGCCGTGTATGATGCCGAAACACGCCAGTGCCTCCGCGTCTACGGTGATTATCCGGACGAAAAGGCGCAGGAACAGGCAGCAGCCTTTGCACTGGAGCATGACACCGCACAGCAAAATACCGCAGAACTGCCCGCCTTTCTGGATATGTACCTCATTGAAGCGAATCTGCTGGACGACGGTGGGCGCAAGCACAAGCGACAGGAGATTTTTGAATACTTTCAAGCGCACAAGAGCCTTGCGGAACGCACGGAGTTCTTAAAAAACAGCTACAACGATATATGGGTGGAAGTCCTGACCGACGGCGTTCGGACAGGCTACCATGCCGAGAAAGACGGACTTTTGATGTGGGAGGGCAGCTACCTCTCCCGCACCTCGGAGTCCGTTTTTTCATGGCCGGTCATCACCGAAATGACCGAGGGCCTGATCGAGCGCGGCGAGTACAAGATCAAGCTGGGCCTGCAAAACGCCCCGGTGATGGCAGAGCAGCTTGCCCTATTCGACATGGGCGGCGACGCCCCGGTGTACGAGGCTCCGGCAGACACAGCCACCGGCATTCTGGCCCCGGCCCGCACGGTGCCGCAGGAGGTCATTGATCTGGCGCTCTGCACGGGCGGCAATGAACCCAACAGCGCGGAGCGCATCGCAGTGTTCTATATGCGGGAGCGGCCAGAGCAGGAAAATGAAGAGTTCCTGCGTCGGGAGTTTGGCAGGGCGAACGGGCGCGGCATCGAATACGAAGGCCGCAAATACGCCGTGTGGTTTCTGGAGGACGGCATCCACCTCGCCCAAGGGGACAGCGTCCGCACCGGGTACAGCAAGACCGTGGTCACATGGGAACAGGCGTCGGCTCGTATTCTGGAGCTGCTGGAGGCGGGGACTTACCTCTCTGCGACCGAGCTGGCGCAGGCCCCAGACAAGGTGCTGCACGAAGCGATGGATGCCCTCCTGATGACAGCCCGTGACCTGAATGAAGAAGGCCGCGCACAGGGCCTTTTCCCGCAGACTTTGTCCATCCATGATCAGCACAAGGGCTACCCGGAGCTGGACGAGGATATGGTGGCCTTTGCAAAGGCCGGGGGTGGCCTGCAAACGCTGGCGCAGGAATATCATGCTTTTCTGGACGCTTATGCCCAAGACCGCGACATTATGCGCTGGCGACTATCCGCTTACAACACCCACCGGATCGGCGTTGTGCTGGATGGACTGGACTTGCCGGAACGCAGTTTCACCGCCCAACCGAGCTTCCTGCGGCAGTGTAAAATGTTCATCACACAAGACGAGATCGACGGTTTTTTCCTCTGTGACCATCTGGATAGCCGACTGGCCGTATATTCTCACTTCTGCTATCCCCACACGCCGGAGGAACACCAAAAATTCATCAAGGGCAGCTTTGGCGAGTACAGCGGCGGTGGCCGTGCCGGATACCAGCACACGAAAACATCAAAAGGGCTGGAGTATGAGCGCGACTATAATTTCAAGAAATATGATACCGTCCATCTGACCATCCCCAATGTGGTCAAGGAGTATGAGCGCCTGATCGCGCAGAAACGATTCCCCGGCGAGGATGCCATCGCAAAGATCCCGGAATATGAGCGGAGACAGGTGGCGCGGGCCATTTACTCCAGTCTGTACAATGCACCGGACAATGTGCCGCGTCCCTATTACATGGGCATGGATTATTATCAGGCAGTACCGCTGATTGAAGAAGAATTGCAGGATAAGTCCACTGCAATGTGGCTCATGGACGCATTGAATGCCCGGTTGGGTGAAATGCAAAAAGATGACCGCCACTATGAATTTGTCCATGAAACTCATTTCCAACTTTATGCCTATGTAAACGGTGAGTTCAGCCTGTTCAATCACCGGCATGATGCTCCTCAGCAGGAACGCAGCTTTGTGGAGCAGGTCGCAGAGGATGCAGCACGGCTTGCCGCAGAGCAGCCGCCCGCCTATGAGCGGTTCAGCGTGATCGAAACGGACGACGGCTACGCCATCTGGGACGATATTCGGGACGAAATTTATGTTGACAGCGAGGGCGTCCGTGAGACCTTCCCCAGCGAGTGGCAGGCCGAGGATTATCTGGAGCAGGTCAGAAAGGCAGTCAACGAAAAGGAAGCGGCGGAATGGCTCTATGTGGAGCAGTCCAGGAACACCGCAGCGAAGCCGGAGCAGCCGCAGTCCGAACCTGTTTCAACTGCCGATCCCGCTATCGTTGGCACACGCCTGACCATAGATGGGCGGCAGTTTGAAGTGGACAGCGTAGACGATCATACACAAAATGTATCGCTGCGGGATGTGACCTTTGAAGGCGGGACGGGCTTTCCCATCTTCCGAAAGGAATCCATCGACTATGTCCGCGCTCACATGGAGCAGGCGGACCCCGCTACGCTGGCCCCGCCTCAGCCGCAGACGGACGAGCCGCCTGCGGTACTCACCCCGCCGAAAAAGAAAAAGCAGAACGCGCTTGCCTATCCGCTGGACGCGGATGGCCGGAACTACCGCATCACCGATGACCACATCGGGGAGGGCGCGCCGCTGGAGCGTTTTCAGCGCAATCTGGACGCGATCCGTACCCTGAAAACCGTGGAGGCGGAGAATCGCGCCGCCACAGCAGAGGAACAGACAGTGCTGGCGCAGTATGTGGGCTGGGGCGGTCTGGCGGACTTCTTTGACGAGAAAAATCCTCGTTACGTTGAACTGAAAGAACTGCTTACCGATGCCGAATACGCCGCCGCCCGTGAATCCACGCTTACGGCGTTCTACACGCCGCCTGTGGTCATCCGCGGCATCTATGCCGCCTTGGGGCAGATGGGCTTCACGCAGGGCAACATTCTGGAACCCGCCTGCGGCATCGGCAATTTCCTCGGTATGCTGCCGGAAAGCATGAGCGGCAGCAAGCTCTACGGCGTGGAGCTGGACGATCTCTCCGGACGCATCGCCCGCCAGCTTTATCAGAAAAGCAGTATTGCAGTGCAGGGCTATGAGAAAACTGCCTTCCCAGATAACTTTTTCGATGTTGCCATCGGCAATGTGCCGTTCGGCCAGTTTCGTGTGCCGGATAAGCGGTATGACCGGCTGAATTTCCCCATCCACGAGTATTTCGTGGCCAAAGCGCTGGATCAGGTCAGACCGGGCGGCGTCATCGCCGTTGTGACCTCCAGCTACACCATGGACAAGCGCACCGCCAGCGCGCGAAAATACATCGCGCAGCGCTCGGAGCTGCTGGGGGCGATTCGCCTGCCCAACAATGCGTTCAAGGCCGCGGCGGGCACCGAGGTGGTTTCAGACATTCTGTTCCTCCAAAAGCGCGAGCGCATGGTGGACATCGAACCGGAGTGGGTGCATCTTGCCACCAATGAAAACGGCATCCAGATGAACAGTTATTTCATCGACCACCCCGACATGGTGCTGGGCGAGATGAAGATGGTGTCCGGGCCGTTCGGCCCCACGCCCACCTGTGAGCCGTACCCGGAGCAGCCGTTGGAAGCACTGCTGGCGGAGGCCGTTCAGAATATCCACGGCGAAATCACCGCTTACGACCGGGAGGAAGAACTGGAGGGCGAAGATCATTCCATTGAGGCCGACCCCGCTGTCCGCAATTTTTCCTATACGCTGGTGGACGGCCAGATCTACTACCGGGAAAACAGCCGGATGAACCCCGTGGAGGTATCCAAGACGGCAGAGAGCAGAATCCGCGGCATGATCGAGCTGCGGGACTGTGTGCGGACGCTGTTGGAATACCAGACCGAGGACTATCCCGATGAAGAGATCAAGGCGCAGCAAGCCAAGCTGAATACCCTCTACGACGCCTTCACCAGAAAATACGGACTCATCAACTCACGCGGCAACGCCATCGCGTTTGACCAGGACAGTTCTTACTTCCTGCTGTGTTCACTGGAAATTCTGGACGAGGATCGGAACCTGAAAAGGAAGGCGGACCTGTTCACCAAGCGCACCATCCGCAGCCACAAGCCCGCTGAAAAGGTAGACACGGCAGTGGAGGCGCTGGCGCTGTCTATTGGCGAAAAGGCCCATGTGGATATGGACTATATGGGCAGGCTCACCGGCAAGGATGAGGAAACACTGTTTTCCGAGTTGACCGGCGTGGTGTTCCTGAACCCCGCTTACACCGGCGAGAATGATGGGCATGAGAAATACCTGCCCGCGGACGAGTATCTTTCCGGCAATGTGCGTCAAAAATTGGCAGTTGCCCAAGGCAAGGCGGAGCAGGACCCGCAGTATCAGATCAACGCCGATGCACTCGCGCAGGTGCAGCCCACCGACCTCACTGCCAGCGAGATCTCCGTCCGGCTAGGCGCTACATGGCTGGACACCGAATATGTCCGCCGATTTATCTTTGAAACGCTGGGGACACCCCGCAGCGCACAATGGGGCATGAAGGTCCACTATTCTAAAATCACCGGTGAATGGCGCATCGAGGGTAAGAGCAAGGATCGCGGCAATGTCAAGGCCATTAGCACCTACGGCACACAGCGCATCAACGCCTATGAAATCATCGAAGTTACCTTGAATCTGAAGGATGTCCGCATTTTTGATTATGTGTACGATGCCGATGGCAGGAAAACCGCTGTCCTCAACAAGAAAGAAACCGCCATCGCCCAGAGCAAGCAGGAACTCATTAAAGACGCTTTTGCCGAGTGGATCTGGAAAGACCCGGACCGGCGCGAAGCCATCTGTAAGACCTACAATATCCTGTTCAACAGCAATCGTCCCCGTGAGTATGATGGCAGTCACATCAGCTTTTCAGGCATGAACCCGGAGATCACGCTCCGCAAGCACCAGGTCAACGCCATCGCGCACATTCTCTACGGGGGAAATACCCTGCTTGCCCATGTGGTGGGCGCGGGCAAAACGTTTGAGATGGTCGCGGCGGCGATGGAATCAAAGCGGTTGGGTCTGTGTCAGAAATCTCTTTTTGTGGTGCCCAACCACCTGACAGAGCAGTGGGCCACTGAGTTTTTGCAGCTCTATCCGGCGGCAAATATCCTCGTTGCCACCCGCAAGGATTTTGAAACCAAGAACCGCAAGAAGTTCTGTGGACGGATCGCCACCGGCGACTACGATGCCGTCATCATCGGCCACGGCCAGTTTGAGAAGATTCCCATGAGTGTGGAGCGCCAGCGGGCCATTCTGGAACAGCAGATCGACGAAATCATGATGGGCATTTCCGAAGCCAAGCGAGAAAAAGCAGAGAATTTCACGATCAAACAGATGGAGAAAACCAAGAAGGGCCTGCAAGCCAAGATCGACAAGCTGAATGACCAGAGCCGCAAGGACGATGTGGTCACCTTTGAGGAATTGGGCGTTGACCGAATCTTCATTGACGAGTCGCACTATTTTAAGAACCTTTTTTTGTACACGAAAATGCGGAATGTGGGAGGCATCGCCCAGACTGAGGCGCAGAAAAGCTCAGACCTCTTTATGAAGTGCCGCTACCTCGACGAGATCACCGGAGGGCGCGGCATTGTCTTTGCCACCGGCACCCCCATTTCCAACAGCATGGTGGAGCTTTACACCATCCAACGATACTTGCAGATGAACGCCTTGCAGGAGCAGGGCTTGCAGCACTTTGACGCATGGGCGGCGAACTACGGCGAGACCGTCACCGCAATCGAGTTGTCCCCGGAGGGAACCGGCTACCGGGCCAAGACACGGTTTGCCAAGTTTTATAACCTGCCGGAGCTGATGAGCGTATTCAAAAATGTGGCGGACATCCAGACGGCGGATATGCTCAAGCTCCCCGTGCCGGAGGCGCATTACCACAACATCGCCCTGAAACCATCGGAGTATCAGAAAGAGATCGTGGCGTCGCTGGCGGAGCGCGCTGAGAAAGTCCGCAACCGCAAGGTGGACAGCAGCGTGGACAATATGCTGCTCATCACCAACGATGGCCGTAAGCTGGCGCTGGATCAGCGGCTGGTCAACCCTATGCTTCCCAGCGATCCCAACAGCAAAGCCGCCAAGTGCGCGGAGAATGTGTTTGAGATCTGGCGGCGCACCGCAGACCAACGCTCCACCCAAATGATCTTTTGCGACCTCAGCACACCGAAGGATGATGGCACATTCAGCGTTTATGATGATATTCGCGCGAAATTGCTGGAATTGGGCGTTCCCGAAAACGAGATCGCCTTCATCCACAACGCCAAGAGCGAGGTACAGAAGAAAGACCTGTTCGGCAAGGTGCGGAGCGGTCAGGTGCGTATCCTGCTGGGCAGCACCCAGCGCATGGGCGCTGGCACCAACTGTCAGCAAAAGCTCATCGCTTTGCACCATCTGGATTGCCCGTGGCGTCCGTCCGACCTTCAGCAGCGGGAGGGGCGCATTATCCGGCAGGGCAACGAAAACCCGGAGGTAGACATTTACAGCTACGTCACCGAGGGTACCTTCGATGCCTATTTGTACCAGCTGGTAGAATCCAAGCAGAAATTTATATCGCAAATTATGACCAGCAAATCGCCTGTTCGCTCCGCCGAAGATGTGGATGAGCAGGCGCTTTCTTATGCCGAGATCAAGGCACTGGCCAGTGGCAACCCCATGATCAAGGAAAAGATGGATCTTGACATTGAGGTGTCCAAGCTGAAGCTGCTGAAAGCCAACCATCTTTCTCAGAAATACGCGCTGGAGGACGCCATCAGCAAGGGTTTTCCCAAGCAAATCGCGGAAATGCAGGCACGGATCGCCGGGTATGCCGAGGATATTGCCACGGTCAAGGAGAATACCCATCCCAATGGGGACGGCTTCTCTCCGCTTACGCTGGCGGGCGTCACCCATGCCGACAAGAAGGAGGCGGGCGCGGCGCTGCTGACCATGTGCCAAACGATGATCTCCCCGGAGGCGACACAGATCGGCAGCTATCGCGGCCTGACGCTGGAGCTGGCCTTTGATACCTTCGCGCGGGAGTACCGCCTGACTATGATCGGGCAGCTCCGCCACACGGTCACGCTGGGAACCGATGTGTTTGGCAATTTGCAGCGCATGGACAATGCACTGGAGGGACTGCCTATTAAGGAGCAAACCTGTCGCGAGCAGTTGTCCAACTTGCAAACGCAGTTGGAAACCGCAAAGGCAGAGGTACAAAAGCCGTTCCCCCGCGAGGCAGAGCTGAACACTAAAACGGCACGGCTGGAGAAACTGAATTCCCTGCTGAATTTAGACCACAAGGAGCCGGAGATCGTAGACGCCGAGCCGGACGAGGACCAAAGGCCACCGGAGCGCCGCAGACCGCAGTTGGAGCGGTAAAACCAATAGAAAACGGAGGAAATTATGGGTTATCAGGAAAGCTGGTTCTATATCGAGCCGCAGCACAAATTCAAGAAATTGATCCAGGCATACGAAAAGGCGGAGCAGTCCGGCTACTATGAGGTAGCCGGTGCGGAACCACATTCCGTTATTGTTTTGAAGCAGCCCTTTGGGGATATTCCCGCGGGAAAGAAGCTGCTTTGGGTGTGCGGTGACCGCGGATTCCACTGTGCCGCTGGGGTATTCGGCGGCGAGCTGAAATGCTCCGGCAGGCTCCGCGTCATTCCGGTGGAGGCGGTGCTGAACGGCATTGACGATCCCCGCATGGAGGGGCTGGACTTTGACAGTCCGGCCCCCAGCGAAAACGCCTATATGAAACGATACAGCGTCGCCAATTACGCCCACCGGATGCGGGCGGGATTGGCGAGATGAAGGGAGGTTTACCATGACAAAGGAACAGTTGGAAAATAAACTCTATGAGCGTATGTCCGCGGAAAACGAGACGTTTCTGACCGATCTGAAAGCAAAGCCTGTGGACGAGATCATTTCCCACGCTTATGAGATCGCCTGCCGTGACAACCTACTGATGCTTTTTGAGGATGAAACAAGCCTCTCCGAACGGCAGCTTGCGGTGCTGAACGAGTTTGAGCATCCCCTGTCACAGCTTTATACGGACTGGCTCTCCCGCGATACGGATGAGATGGATGCCTTTCGAGACAGCATTGCTTGCTGTGCGGATGATGTTCTGCGGAAAAAAGTCGAAGAAAAATATCAAGATCCCGCTCAGCCCATATACCCTAACACCCGTTCTGAAGCCATGGCTCGCGGAGAGGTCTTTGAGTGGATGGCCAGCCGAGATCGGACGCTGACCTGTGCGGGAGCCTTTGAGAAGGGTGCGACCAACGCCTACAACGATGGAAAGCTGCCTGCTTTTTTGAAGGAGTGGACAGCGGCTTATGGCAAGGACCGCTGTATGTTCGTGCTGGCCTGTACCATGGCGCAGCGTGGCGGAGATGAGCGGTTTTATCTGCCGGCGCGTCAGGCTGCGGGGCGATTTGCGGCGCTCCAAAAGCAGATGGGCGGGCACACAGACGTTTACGCGGTGGACAATCACTCCTGCGTGATCAATGCCGCGATGGAGCAGCTTGCCAAGCCGGAGCGCAGTGTGGAGCGAAAGGCGGTGAAAAAGAACACGCCGGAGTGGTAATTGTTGGACATTGCGTAATTTCAATTCTAAAGGAGCTTTCTAAAATGGCCCCAGCATGGTATAATACTGAAAAAGTCCGTGGGAGTATGTTATTATGACGGATGAAGCAAAAGAACGCAGAATTCAGGCGGTAAAGCTGGCAGATGCCTTGAATGCCATTGAAGGCGTCCCTGTTTCGGAATATGCCAAGATGCTCTCACAGTGCTGGGCAAACGGCGATTTGACTGGTGAGCAAATGAAAGAGGCTCTGCTGGCCTCCCATTACAGGTTGGCAGCGCAGGAGCATTCTGCTCATGAAACTATGTTTAGGCAAGAACAATAGGAGGAACCGATGCATGGATGATTTAGCAATCAGTAAAAACGGCATCCATCCTGAACAGACGGAGATCATTATGTATCAGACCGAGGATGGTTTGACAAAAATCGATGTTCGCATGGAAAACGAAACCGTTTGGCTGACACAGGCACAGATGGCAGAACTGTTCCAACGAGAGCGCAGCGGTATCACGAAGCATATAAAAAATGTATTTGCTGAAGGTGAGGTAGATGAAAAAAGCAATGTGAAAAATGTTCACATTGCAAATTCGGATAAACCCGTCGCATACTACAGCTTAGATGTTATCATCTCTGTGGGCTATCGTGTGAAGTCGTTGCGCGGTACCCAATTCCGAATTTGGGCCAATTCCGTGCTGAAAGAATACCTCATCAAAGGCTTTTCCATGAACGATGAGCTTCTGAAGCAAGCTGGCGGCGGCAACTATTTTGATGAGTTGATGGATCGCATCCGCGATATTCGCTCGTCTGAAAAAGTGTTCTGGCGAAAAGTTCTGGACATTTACGCCACCAGCGTGGATTATGACCCACGGGCAGAAGCCTCCGTCCTTTTCTTCAAAACCGTCCAGAATAAAATGCACTGGGCCGCTCACGGTCAGACGGCGGCAGAAAAGATTTTTTACAGCGCAGACAGCAGCAAGCCCAACATGGGGTTGCGCTCATTTTCCGGAAGTCACCCGACCCAGAGCGATGCCCTTATTGCTAAAAACTACTGCACGGAGGACGAGCTGCTGGCGCTTAATGACATTGTGTCGGCTTATCTTGATCTCGCAGAGATGCAGGCACGACGCCGTATTCCCATGTATATGTCCGATTGGATCGACACCCTGGACGGCTTTCTCAAGCTCTCTAAACATGAGATATTGACTCATGCAGGAAAAATCAGCGCAGCCGCAGCAGAGAGGAAAGCCAAAGAGGAATACCGAAAATACAAAGAACTTTTGTCCGCTGAATTATCCAGAGGTGAAAAGGACTACATTGCCGCACTGGAAAGCGCTGAGCAAAAATTGCTGAAAAAGAGCGATCAATAAGCGATTCATATTACTCAGAAGCCGTTTGCAGAAATGCAGACGGCTTTTCTGATGCCCGGAGGTGATTTCCCATGCCCTACCTATCTAAGGACCAAATCGCTGCCGCCCGCGAGATGGATTTGATGACCTACCTGCGGCGATTTGAGCCGGAGGAACTGGTACATATCGGCGGCAACACCTATGCCACCCGCACCCACGACAGCCTGAAAATCTCCAATGGAAAATGGTGCTGGTGGTCACGGAATATCGGAGGCACAAACGCGCTGGACTATCTGACCCGCGTGGAGGGGCTTTCCTTTCTGGATGCCGTTCAGCGCATCCTCGGAGAATTGCCCCGTGTGCCGACCAAATCAGAGACAACCGCACCGCTCCCGAAAACTGAATTTACCCTCCCACCCAAACACGCCGACAACCGGCGTGTTTTTGCATATCTGCGGAGCCGCGGCATTGACGCGGAGATCATCAACCACTGCATCAAGCACGGGCAGCTTTACGAGGACGCCGTACATCATAACTGCGTATTTGTGGGCTACAAACATGACAAGCCCACCTACGGCGCGCTGCGGGGGACGCTCTCAGAAGCCACCTTCGCCGGTGAAGTCCCCGGCAGCGATAAGCGGTTTTCCTTTGCCGTTCCCCTCCGCGCCGGTGGCAAAACCCTCTGTGTATTTGAAGCTGCCATTGACGCCCTTTCTTACCTGACGCTGCTGAAGCTGCGGGGGCAGGAATGGCGCGCCGCCAATACGCTGTCCCTCTCTGGCATCTATCAGCCACGGAAGGATGGCTCCATCCGATCCCCCGCAGCGTTGGAGCAATACCTGAAGGATAACCCCGGCGTGAAACGGATCGTGCTGTGTCTGGACAACGATGAACCGGGGCGGGCGGCGTCGGCAGCCATTCAAAAGAAACTTTCCGAGTATGAGGTCATCGACAACCCACCACGGCGCGGAAAAGACTATAACGACCAGCTCCGGCTTGTGAAAGGAATCGGCGGCAAGGTAAGAACCCGTGGCGATAACGCACGCTGATTTTCTTTTTCGGCTGGTTTAGGACTGCAAGCGGCCTGCGGCTGCTTTGCAGTCGCAAGCATAGCATTTGGCTATCCAAATGCGCTTGTTAGGGGGTAAATCCCCTAAGACCCCATCCTATTTCAAGGAGGAATCTGTTATCAGAAAACGATCTATCTCTATTCTTCTCCGATTGAACGAAGCGGAACACCGGCACCTAAAGGAGCAGGTGGCAATTTCCGGCTTCCCTATGGAGGTCTATCTCCGAGCATTGATCGCCGGTGAAAAAATGCGGCCAAGGCCGCCCAACGAATACGCTGAAATACGCCGCCAGCTTGCCGCCATCGGCAATAACATCAATCAGATCGCCCGCACAGTCAACGCCCGCGGCTTTGCCAGCGGTGAGGACATCGCCGCGATCACGGCGGCGCAGGAAACGATCTGGAACATCGCGGAGCGACTGTGACATGGCATACACCAAGGTATTCGCCATCCGCGCAAGGCTGGACGACCGCGTGAAGTACGCCGTCAATGGGGAAAAGACCGAGCTGGACGAGCGGATCGTCTACACCGCTGACCCGGAGAAAACCGATACCGTGCGCTTTGTGACCACGCTGAACTGCCGGCCTGCCGAAACCGCCTTTGCTGCCATGCAGAAAACGAAAAAGAAATGCAAAAAGATGGGCGGCGTTCTCGGCTACCACTTCGTCCAATCCTTTGCACCCGGCGAGGTGACGCCGGAGCAGGCCCATGAGATCGGGTGCGAGTTTGCACGGCGCTTATTCGGTGAGGATTTTGAAGCCGTCATCGGGACCCATTTAGATAAGGCCCACCCGCATAATCACATCGTGGTCAATTCTGTTTCCCGCACGGACGGCCACAAGTATCATTCCAGCCCGGAGAGTTATTACAACGATGTGCGCGGCACATCAGACGCACTGTGCCGGGAGAATGATTTATCCGTCATCACCCCGCAGGGCAAGGGCAAGCATTACGCTGAGTGGAAGGCGGAGCAGGGCGGCAAGCCCACCGTGCGCGGCGTGATCCGCGCCGACATTGACGCCATCATCCACCAAGCCTACACCTACGATACCTTTCTCATGCTGCTGCGAAAGAACGGTTACGAGGTACGCCGCAGCCCCAACCGGAAATACACCACGGTCAAGCCCCCCGGCGCAAAGCGGGCGATCCGCCTGGACAGTTTGGGCGAGGGCTACACCGAAGCGGATATTCTGCTGCGGCTCTCCCGCCAGCGGCACAGCGGCATGACCCCGCCGACCGTCACCCATGCCGTCAAGCGTTACCGCGTGAAGGGTAAGCTGTCCACCGTCCGAAAAAAGAAGGTCACAGGCTTTCGTTCGCTCTATCTCCGCTATCTCTACCTGCTGCGGGGAAACAGGCGGAAAAAGCTGCCGCCCAAGCTGCCCTTCTCCGTCAAGCGGGAAGTCATTCATTTGGAGCGGTATGAGCAGCAATTTAAATATCTTTTATCAAGCGGAATTACCACCGAAGCGGAGCTGGAGCAGCGCATCCGTGTGCTGGAGTGGGACATCCGCTTGCTGGAGGAACAGAGAAAACCACTTTATCAAGAAAGGAGGAATACCAACGATGAAGAAGCACAAGCCAAGTACAGCACGGAGATCGAACAGCAGACTGCCACCTTGCGTGAAAAGCGCGGGGAGCTGCGTCTGTGCCGCAGGATACAATCGGACATTCCGCGGGTATCCCAACAGTGCCAGCAGGCGCAGGCTGAACGGCAGGAAAATCTAAAGAAGAAGGAGGAACATGAGCATGAGTACCAACGGTGAAACCGCTGACCTGATGGTGCGTGAGGGTATCCAGATCACCGAGAGCGCCCTCAAGCTGGCAGGGCTGGGGGCGAAAAATCTTGCCGCCCTTCTGATTGCCCTTGCCAACGACAATCAGAAGCTCGCAGGTAAGACCAACCTCAAGCGCCTGATCCATGACGGCGAGGAGTTGACGATCTTTTCCGTCAAGCAGGAGGATTTGAAGGGCTTTCAGATGGAGGCCAAACGCTATGGCGTCCTCTTTTATCCTATCGTCAACAAGGTAGAAAAGACCGGGACGGTAGAAATTATGGCAAAAGCCAAAGATGCCAAGCAGATCAACCGCATTTTTGACCGCATGGGCTATCCCGCCCCGGTGAAGGAGGATACTGCCGCAAAAAAAGAGAACGCCCGCGCTCCGTCCGAGAACAGCTCAATCAAGCGCGGGACTGGTGCGAGAGCGTCTACGGAACCGGCTGCGGAGAAAGCTGATGCCCGCCCCTCTGTCCGCAGCCGCCTGATGGCGCTGCAAGCCGCGGCGGAGCGAGACGGCACGGCCCCTACCAAGGACACCGTGCGGGAGGCCATTCAAAAGGCTATGCCCACGCGGGAATAAATTGATTTTGAGAAGGAGAAAGGAACATGGCAAAGTTAGACGATTTGATCCAGCAGAAGCAACAGAGGGACGAGGACTGGAAGGCAAAGAAAACAGCGGAGCGCGAGGAATTGGGACAGCTTTCCGACGATGCGGTCATGCGCGTCACCAGCGAACCCGACGCCTACCTCCATTATCTGGACACGCAGGCCATCAACCCGCGATACAGCGCGTCCAATGTGATGCTGGCGATGGCGCAGAACCCGGAGATCACCTACATCAACAGTCTGGAGGTGTGGAATCGGCTGGGGCGCAGCGTCAACCGCGATGAGAACGGCATGAAGATCCGCGTGTCGGATACCTACGTGAAGGACGGACGGGAGTATCACGGCTATAAGATCGGGCGTGTGTTCGACATTTCCCAGACCCACGGCAAGGCCGGTGTTCCGGCGCTGAGCCTGAAAGACAATACACCGGAAATGGACGCCGCCCTGCGCCGACTGCTGGACAGCGCCCCCGTTCCCGTGGTCACCAGCAGCACCATGTACCAGGACGCCGTTTATGATCCTAAGACGCAGAGCATTACGGTATCCAGCCGCCTAATCGACAGCAAGATCTTCGCGGCGCTCTCCCGCGAGATCGTCCACGCCGGTATCCATGACCACGGGCGCTATCCCTACTATACCCGCGAGGACTGCGCCATGGTCGCCGAGAGCGTCAGCTATATGCTCTGCCGCAATTTCGGCGTGGAGACCCCGCAGCCCGATGTGAGCCGCGTGGGGCAGGTGTTTGACGGCATGGAGGTGCAGGATCGCCGCGGCGTGGTAGACAGCCTGCAAAAGTATTTTCGTAAGCTGCAAAATGACATCCAGCGTGAGATCTCTCCGCAGGAGCGCAAGCAGCCGGAGCAGAACCGGCCCGTTCGCTGAGGAAGGAGGACGAAGCGTGAAAAAGAAAGTTGCGTTTGCACTCTGCACGGCGCTGATGCTATGCAGCATGAGCGTTGCGGCGCTGGCCGCAGAGCCCATGACAGATGCCGATACGGTATCCACAATGATCTCTGCCGCAGATACGCTACCCGGCATTTCCGCCTATCCCGCCGAGGTCAGAGCCAGCGAGGAAAACGGTGTGTACCGATTAGAAAAGGTCTACTACCTGACTGCAAAGGACGATCCCACCACGATCCCCACCGCTGACTTTGAGCGCGAGGGCCGCACCTATACGCTCCTTGATTTGCTGAAAAATGACCAGACAGAAACGGACACGCGGGAGCATATCGAGGTGGTCACACTGGAGAGCAAGACCAAGGACATGACGGAAATTCTGAAAATGCTGGAGCCAAAGCTGGAGGTCAAGACCGAGGACGGCTATGAGGGTGTCCTGTCCCTTGACCACACCACCATTCAGGTGGAGGCAGCGGGCTATGGGACCAGCAGCCGCACGGTGACGGCGGAGCGCACCTATCCCAACCTCTCAGACGCGGATGTGTCCCTTGTTCCCAAGTCCGTGAACGAAAATGGCCGCACCCTGACGCTTGCCGATGTAAGCTGGCAGGAGGCGGCGGTCGATCCCACGGACGGCTATGACATTCCCATTCGCTATACCGCTGTGGCAAGCTATACCGGCACCGCCACCAGCAAATATGCCATCGGCTACACCGTCACGGCGGACTATAAGGGTGACGTTACCCGCACAAGCTGTGATACAGTGGTCTATACCGCCGTTTTTTCCAGCGTTGGGAATGCAGCGGCGAAAACCGGACGCAGTAGTTTTAACTGGCTGTGGCTGCTGATCCCCGTGGGAGCGGCGGCGCTGGGCGGCTGCGGCTACGCCGGTTATAAGGGCTATCGCCACTACATCAATAAGAAAAGAGGTTACGCCGCATGAAGAAATATCTGACCACTCTGCTGGCCGCCTGCTGTATGCTGGCGGCTTTTTCCATGCCTGCATCGGCATTGGAGTATCACTTTGACGGTCCGGACGCAGGGCTGTTCGGACGCCCCACCTCGGACGATACCATTTATGTCACGATGGATAAGCCTGCAAACACCGACCGCAGCAAAAACGCCGCCTACATCCCGCCTGCTTTTGGAAGTCCGACCAGCTACACACTAAACGCCGGAGAACTGCTGACGCCAAACCTTGTGAGCGGTTCGGCCACGGGAACAATCAGCGGCACAGGCGGTGTGACCGTCCTGCCGCCCTCCGCTTCCGGCAGCACCACTGGTGGAAATACCGGCTCCTACACGCTGGTGAAGTACACCGCGGTTACAAAAGACCTCTATTACAGCGGCGGCTACCTCGGTACGCTGAAAATCCCCACCCTCGGCCTGTCTGTCAAGGTGTATCAGGGAACGGATGCGGACGCGCTCCGCAAGGGCGCAGGACATTTCGCCAACACCTCCATTTGGGAAGGCAATGTGGCGATTGCGGGCCATAATCGGGGCGTCAATAACCACTTCGGAAAGATTCACACCCTCGACATTGGCGACACCATCAAGCTGACCACCCAGCTCGGCACACGCAGCTATGAGGTGTACTCTGTCAGTAAGATCGGCGTGGACGATACCAGTGTTCTGAACGACAGCACGGAAAATATCATCACCCTTGTCACCTGCGTGATGGATCAGCCGGATTACCGCTGGTGTGTGCAGGCAAAGGCCAGTTGATTTTTTGACAACAGAAATAAGCTGCGTTATGCTGTATCTATCAAAACATAGGAGGTACAGACAATGAAGCGAGGAAGTTTTGCAGCCGGTTTTCTTACCTGCCTGTTGCTGATGGGCGTCACCACCACGGCCTTTGCCGCCGGGATCATGGCGGAGCGCAGCAATCACCGCATTTTTGTAGACGGGCAGGAGGTCCAGATGGAAGCCTATGTCATTAACGGCAACAATTATGTGAGGCTGCGCGACATTGGCGAGAAAGTTGGCTTCAATGTCTATTGGGACAGCACCAACGGTTGTGTGCAGGTGGAAAGCGGCAAGCCCTACACCGGAACCGCACCCCAGCAGACTGCCGCAGCACCCACAGACGGTTCCCGGTATGTTCCCAAGGTGGGCGATGTAATCCGCTGCAACGATGGTACGGACTACACTATTAAAGATGTATCCCGCTGGGATAAAAACGCTTTTTCCAGCGCACCGCTGGGAGAACTGCCTGCCGCCACCTGTGACTGGAGCAAGCTGCCCCAGCCGGAAATGCCGCAGGCAGAAGCGCGCCATTTCACAAGCGGCGGGCAGGACTACCTATTCCAGCGTAATCTCTATGAAACGCGCCGTATGCTCTACACCCTGTATAATGCCATCGGGGACAACCCGGAAACGTGGCAGAACGGCGCACCCGTGAGGTTTCCCAGCGGGAATGACAAGGTGAAGATCAACCTAAGCATCCCAGCAGAGGTTACGCCTCAGAGCTTCTGACCGTGGCGGGCGGAGCAGATCACGGAGCTGTTCAACTCCTGCCCTCCGGGGACCTACTCCATGGAGGCATGGGATGTCTACAAAAACGGCGTATTCCAGTACACCGAGTACAGCATCTATGTAAGCTGACAATTTCATATTCCAAGCAGGCGGTATGTGAAAAGCATACCGCCTTTTTATATCCAAAAAATTCAGGAGGAACGCACGATGAAAAAACGATTGATCTCCATGCTGCTGTTGGTGGTCATGGTGCTGGGGATGCTCCCGGCCACCGCTCTTGCCGCCAGCAGCGAGGAGGAAGCCCTGGGCGAAGTCAATATTTACAACGGAGAACAGAAGCTCTCCTATCTCTCCATCAATGGCCGCATCCGTGAGCTGATCTATACCTATTTCAACCATGTGGATGCCAACGGCAGGACGAAGGAGATTCCCGCGTACTGCGTCAATCCGAATACAACGGGTGTGCCGCAGACCGTGGCCCCCGGCGAGAGTATCAAATACATCGCCAAGGAAAAAGGCAGTGACCCGAAGGTCATGGGCATCATCGCCAACGGGTATCCCACCCGTGGCCTTTCGGAGCTGAAGCTGGAAAACAAATATCACGCCTACTATGCGACTAAAATGGCGCTGTGGTGCTATCTGCTTCCCAACTGGAACATCAATAACCTGAAGGTCAATCCCAACCTGACCGGTGCGGAGCTTCAGCGGGCGCGGGCTATCCTTGCCGCTGCCAAGGACATCTATGTGCACGGCACGGCGTGGAGCAAGGTGTACTCGCCCCGTGTTACCGCCACGGCTGACCGGGATACCGCTTATGCTGTTACAGTAGACGGACAGCAGTACAAGCAGCAGGTGTTTACGGTCCACTCGGATACCTGGGTATGCGACTATGCCATCCGTGTTGCATTTTCGGACCCTGCTTCTGTTCCCGCAGGAACGCGCATCGTGGATATGGACAATAAGGATATTACCACCACCATCACCACCTCCGGCACCGGGGATGGCTACGGCGGTAAATTCAAGGTGCTGTACCCTGTCGCTGCGGTGGCGGGCAAGACCGGCAGCGTCCAGCTTTCTTTTACCACCGATGTTTATAAATACGCGGTATTTTATGCCACCTGCGCCGAGGTCAACAAGTACGGCAAGCTCCAGAACTATATGTGCGACACCGATCCTACCGTCACCATGCGCCTGTCCGCATACAGCAATTTCAGCGATGGGGAAAAGCCCGAAGCGCCTGACACCGGCCTGAAGCTCATCAAGCTGGAAAAGGGTACAGATACTCCTCTCAGCGGCGCTATTTTTGAGGTGGTCGATCCCGACGGAGCCACCGTCGGCACCTTCGCCACCGGCTCGGACGGCACCGTAACCATCCCCCTGACGCTGGCGGGCAACTACACCGTGTATGAGCGTGTAGCGCCTTTGGATCACCTGCTTAGTGATACGCCCGCACAGAACATCAAGGTGGAGTATGGCAAGGTGGCGGAGCTGACCTGCTGGAACGAGCCTTACGGAACGCTTCGCATCGAAAAGCTGTCCGACACCGGGGCGCACCTGCCCGGTGCCATGGTGCAGATCAAGCACATCGAGAGCGGCGTGACCTACACCGCCGAAACCAATTTTGCGGGCTATGCCATCTTTGACAACATCAAGCCCGGTGCTTACGAGATCAAGGAGATCACCGCGCCCTCCGGCTGGCTGAAGGACGACGCCACCTATACGGCTTCCGTGGCCACCGGCGAAACCACCACTTTTTCGCTGGTAAACAAGGAGCTGCCCGGTCTGCGGATCATCAAGTATGATCGCAAGAACATGGTGGCGATGGCCAATGTCACCTTTGAAATTTTCCGAGACAGTGTTTCTCTCGGTAAATTCCGCACGGACGAGTTTGGTGAAATCCTCCTGACCGATGCTGCTCCCGGCACCTACCGCGCTGTGGAGGTGGATACCGGCAGCGATGGCCACATCCTCGACACCACGCCGCAGGAGGTGGAGCTGTCTGCTGGTGACGGCATCAAGGAGCTGCTGTTCTTCAACGATGTGAAGCCCGGTATGCGGCTCATCAAGGTAGACAGCACTGACCCCAGCAAGGTCATCCCAAACGCCGTTTTTGAAATTCGCTCCGTAGTCGGTGATTACGGCCCCAAGGAATTTACCACCGATCAGAACGGCGAGATCGACCTCTCCAAGCTGCCCACCGGCGCTTATGTGGTAACGGAAAAAGCCTGTGAGGGCTATATCATCGACCAAGCCCAGCGCATCATTCAGTTGGACGCCAACGAGGACGCGCAGTTCGTGTTCACCAATACCATCAAGCCCTCGTTGCAGATCATCAAGACCAGCTCGGACGGGAGCCGCCTGAAAAATGTTCATTTCCGTATCGCCAAGATCGAGGATGGAACGCATTATCTCGACCGCACCACCAATGAACAGGGCGAAATTCTGATTGCCGATTTGGAGCCCGGCGTGTACTCCGTCAAGGAAACCGCCACGGATTCCTCTCATATTCTCGACCTGCGGGAGTATCACATGGAGCTGTTCGCAGGCCGAACCAGCACCCTGACCATTGAAAATCAGAAGCGCCCCAACCTGACCGTGTATAAGCACGACGCCGACACCGGCGAGCCCATCGCAGATACCGTGTTTGAAGTCCGTGCCGCAGACGGTCACAGCGTCGATCAGATCAAGACAGACAGCGAGGGCAAGGCGGAGCTGAAAAATTTACTCCCCGGCGTGTACGAAATCTCGGAAAAGTCCGTGCCGTCCCCGTATCTGCTGGACGCGCCCTCTCAGCTTGCCACCCTCTACCCCAACCGCGACCACACCGTGTATTTTGAAAACCATCAGAAGCCCGCGCTGACCGTCAAAAAGGTGGACAGCGTGACGGGAGATCCCTTGCAGGGCGCGAAATTCCATGTTACCTACGCCAGCAACAGCACATCTTCCGGCGAGATCAATGACCTTGGCGCTTTCTATACCGATGAAAACGGCCAGTTCCAGCTCACCGGCCTGCGGGACGGCTGGTATAACGTAACGGAGCTGGAGCCGCCCACGGGGTACGCCATCAAGGAGGCCACGCAGGAGATCTATATCAAGTCCGGCACCGGTAAAGTGCTGACCTTTGAAAACATTCCGCTTTCTGCCCTCGTCGTGTGGAAGTATGATAGCGTGACGGGCGCAGCGGTGCAGGGCGCTGTGTTTCAGGTGAAGTATCTGACCGGAACCTCCGGCACAGGCGGTACGGTCATCGGCACCTACAAGACTTCCGCCAATGGCAGCTTCACCGTGACGGGGCTGAAGGAAGGCACTTATATCGTCGAGGAGCTTGCCAGTGACAGCGGCCATGTCATCGACTCTGCACCGCAGACGGCATACATCAGCGGCAAGCAGCAGGATGTGGTGCAGCTCTATTTTGGCAACAGTCCCAAGGGCAGCTTGTTAGTGAAAAAGATCGACAGCGTGACCCACGAGCCCATCTCCGATGTAGAGTTTTTCGTCACCACCGCGGACGGCAGCGTGGTGGGCGATGCCAACGGCAAATATGTGACAGACAGCGCAGGCAGCTTCACAATCAGCAATATCAACCCCGGCACAACGCTGGTGGTAAAAGAAACCCGCGCCAAGAGCGGCTATGTACTGGACGATACGCCGCAGACGGCCACCATCAGGGCGGGCCAGACCGTGACGCTGGAGTTCCGCAACGCGCCGAAAGGCTCTCTCATCATTGTAAAAAAGGATGCTGTGACCGGCAAGGCGCTGAAAGGCGTGACTTTTACCGTTACCACTTCCTCCGGCCGGTTCGCTGCGGATGCCGAGGGACAGATCAGCTCCAACGGCCTCTATTACACCGATGAGAACGGAAAAATCATTCTCTCCGGGCTGGCTCCCGACACCTATGTGGTAACGGAAACCGCAACGATCCCCGGCTATGTACTGGACAGCACCCCGCAGACCGTGGTGGTCAACACCAACGACACGCAGACGCTCACTTTTACCAACAAACCCATCGGTGGGCTTATCCTCATCAAGAGCGATGAGGACAGCGGCAAGCGCATCTCCGGCGTTCAGTTTGAGGTGCGTAAGATGAACGACGAGATTATTGGCAGCTACACTACGGACAATAATGGTGTGATCCAGCTTCCTGAACTGGAAAGCGGCTGGTACACCGTGACGGAGCTGAAAGCCGCGTCCGGCTACCTGTTGGATACCACGCCCCACCGCATTGAGGTCAAGGACGGGCAGACGGCCACGCTGGAGATCACCAATCACAAGTCCTCCCGCATTTTGCTCCACAAGGTGGACAAGGCCACCGGCAAGGGCATCTATGGCGCGGTGTTCCTGCTGTACGACAGCAGTCACAATCCTATTGGGGAATATGTGACCGATCAGGACGGCTACATCTACGCCGATGAGGGACTGGCCGATGGCCGCTATTATCTGCGTGAGATCAAAGCCGCCCCCGGTTATGTGCTTGATCCTGAACTGAAAACGATCTATGTCCGTTACGGCTCCACCACAGAAATCGAGTGGAGCAATACTGCGGAGTGCGGTCAGATCCAGATCATCAAAAAATCTGCGAACGACAATCCTATCAATGGTCTGCCTGCCGGGACGCTGCTGGAGGGCGCAGTGTTTGAGATCTACGACAAAGCGGGTAACGTGGTGGACACCATCAAGTCCGACCGCAACGGACGCGCCGTTTCCAAGACGCTGCCGTTGTCCCGCTATACCGTCCGCGAGATCAAAGCGCCTGCGAATTACTCCATCAACCCCACAGCGATGACCGCCTATCTGGAATTCAACGGACAGATCGTCACCTTTGAAGTGCAGAATACCAGCGTTTCCACCGGCGTATCCATTAAGAAAACCGGCCCTGTGCAGGCTGTCCCCGGTCAGCCCATCCGTTATGTGTTCTCGCAGATCAAGAACAGCTCCACCGTTGCCCTCGACTCCTTCTATTGGCGCGATCAGCTTCCCGCGCAGGTGACGCTGAGCAAAATCGTCACGGGCAGCTACAATCAGCCGCTTTCCTACAAGGTGGTCTATAAGACCAACCTTTCCGGGGACTACCGTACTTTGGCGGACAACCTGAGTACAAGCAAGGTTTACGTATTGGACGCTCGTCCCGCTGTCCTCGGCCTTGCCGCCAATGAGCGTGTTACCGAAGTCATGTTCGTATTCGGAAATGTAAAGGCGGGCTTTGCACAGGTAGAAACACCTTATATCTACGCCACTGCCCGCAGCGGTCTTGCCAACAATGCCAGCGTTGTGAATGTGGCAGATGTGGGTGGCCTTTACAACGGGCAGTGGATTCAGGCGGTGTCCCGCTGGCTCACTACCGTCTACACCAAAACAAAGGTGAGACTGCCCAAGACGGGGTACTAAGCCTTGCGGCAGAATGACTTTCGCAGTGCTGCCCCTGTGTGGGCGGCGCTTTCCCCGTTGGTCCTCTGGCTGGCGGCAATCGCCGCCTATGCCTACGAGGACGGTATGAACCTCTTTCAATGGATGGGGCGTTTCAGCCAAGTGCTGGAGCGCCCCTTTTCCATAGGATGGACGCCCTACACACTGAAATATATGTTGGTGGGCCTGCTGCTCTATGGCTGTGGCATTGCACTTTACTACTCCAGCCGGGAGAACCGACGACCGGGCGAGGAGTACGGCAGCGCTAAATGGGGCAATCCCAAGGAACTGAACCGGAAGTATATGGATCACCGGCATAAGGACGCCAACATCATTCTGACCCAGCGGGTCCGGCTGGGCATGGACGGCTATATCACCCAGCGCAACATGAACATCCTGGTCATTGGCGGCTCCGGCAGCGGCAAGACCCGCTACTTTTGCAAACCGGGCCTCTATTCGGCCAATTGCTCCTATTTGGTCACCGATCCCAAAGGGGAACTGCTGAAGGCAGCGGGGGGACTGCTTCTGTCTCTCGGCTATGAAGTGCGGGTATTCAATCTCATCGACCCCGAACAGTCCGACTGCTACAATCCCTTCGTCTATGTGCGGGAGGAAAAGGATGTGCTGTCCCTCATCGACAACCTCATCAAGAACACTACGCCCCGCAACGCCTCCAGCAATGACCCCTTCTGGGAAAAGGCTGAGGTTGCGCTGGATTCCGCACTCATGCTCTACCTCATCCATGAAGCGCCGCAGGATGAGCAGAACTTTGAAACCATGCTCTACATGATGAATTTTGCCGATGTGCGGGAGGAGGACGAGCAGTACCGCAGTCCTCTGGATATGCTGTTCCGGGCCTTAGAGGAGGAGCAGCCCGCCCATGTTGCCGTGAAGCAATATAAGGTTTTCAAGCAAGCGGCCGGCAAGACCGCAAAATCCATTCTTGTGACGGCTGCTGTCCGGCTGGCGGCCTTCAATATTCCGCAGTACGCCGCCATGACCTCAATGGACGAGATGGACTTCGGCAGCCTCGGCGAGCGCAAACGCGCCATCTTCTGCGTCATCCCCGTCAACGACAGCAGCATGAACTACCTTGTTGGTATGCTCTATACCCAATGCTTTCAGGAACTATACCGCCGTGCGGACCTGAAATACAACGGGCGGCTGCCTGTTCCCGTGCGGGTGCTTCAGGACGAATGGGCCAATGTCGCGCAGCCGGAGAGCTACCCGAAAATTCTGGCTACCTGCCGCAGCTACAACATTGGCTTGAACATCATCGTGCAGAATGTGCAGCAGATCAAGGCGCTGTACGAAAAGGAACACGAGAGCATCATCGGCAACTGCGACACGCTTTTATTCCTTGGCGGCGGCAACGAGCCCGCTTCGCTGGAGTTTATCGTAAAGCTGCTGGGGCGGGAGACACTGGCTACCCGCACACGGGGACTGACCAAGGGGCGGAACGGCTCCAGCACCACGAATTATCAGCAGACGGGCCGTGACCTGATGACCATTGATGAAGTGCGAAAATTGGACACCAATAAAGCGATTTTATTCATCCGCGGCGAGGACCCGGTGATCGACCGGAAATATAACCTCAAGCGCCATCCCAACATCAAATTGACCTTGGACGGCAAGGCAAAGCCATACATCCACAAGCCGCAGAGCGCGCCGGATTATGCGCTGCCGGATCTGCCCTATGCGTTCAAATCACTGGACGATTATGATTTTATTGACGTGGAGGAACCTGAACATGAATTATCTGAAAAAGAAAAAGATTTCAAACCCGACAAGACTGAGTAAGGTGAAAAAATGCTATTGGACGGCGGCTGGGGCTGCTGTTCTCTGTCTTTGCTGCGCTACGCCTGCGATGGCGGCGGGCAGCGATCCGCTGGATATTGTAAATAACCTTTCCGATTTTATTTTTAGCATCATCAAGGCGCTGGGCGTGATCATTCTCGGCTGGGGCATCGTGCAGGTGGGTATGTCGATCCAATCCCACGATGCCAGCCAGAGAACGCAGGGCTTCCTCTGCCTGTTTGGTGGCTTAATGATCGCCTTTGCGAAGGAAATTCTGACCGCCATCGGTGCGATCTAATGAAAAGAGCCGGGAGATACTGCCTTGCGGCGGATCTCCCGGCTCCCTTGTGGGAGGTGATTTTCATTTGAACAACAACTGGATCGTAGAAAACCTGACCAACGCCTTTGGCGTTTGGAATAGTAAAATGACGGAAATGTGGTCACTGCTGACGGAATCGCCCCAGACCTTCAAGGGCGGCACCATCTGGCAGACCATTGTGACCATCAACGGCGGAATGCAGGCCATCGGCTATGGACTGCTGGTGCTGTTCTTTGCCATTGGTATTTTTCGCAGTGCCTCCGGCTTTCGAGACTTTCAAAGGCCGGAGCATTTGCTGCGGCACTTTATCTACTTTGTGCTGGCAAAGTTGGGTATCACCTATGGTATGGACTTGCTGGTAGATGTATTTGATGTGTGCAGCGGCATTGTGGCAACGGCGGCGGGTAGTATCGGCGGCTTGACCGGCGCATCCGTGGCACTGCCGCAGGAGATCGCGGATGCCATCGGAGATGTGGGCTTTTTTGCAAGCATCCCCCTTTGGCTGGTAACTCTGTTGGGAAGTCTATTTATTACGGTGCTGGCCTTCATTATGATCCTCACCGTCTATGGGCGCTTTTTTAAGATCTATATGTACGCCGCGCTGTCCCCGGTGGCACTGGCATCCTTTGCCGGAGAGGGAACTTCCCATTTCGGCAAGGCGTTCCTTCGGAGCTATGTAGGCGTGTGCATGGAAGGGGCGGTGATCGTTCTGGCCTGCATCATCTTTTCAGCCTTTTCCTCCAGCGGTACGCCGGTGGTGGATAGCAGTGCCTCCGTAGTGACGCAGGTGTGGAGCTATTTGGGCGAAGTCATATTCAACCTGCTGGTACTGGTGGGCTTGGTGAAGTCTGCCGACCACATCGCAAAAGAGATGCTGGGGCTTTAACCAAAATCATGGCGACTACCGGCACCGCTTCCGATTTCTTCAAATGCGCGAATAATCTCCTCAATTTTTTGAAAGCACTCACTATCATTAAGACGATCATCTTCGATAATTGCTTTGATTTTACAGAGCGCTTGATAGCATTGTCCTTCCACTATCTGTGTAAATGGCTCATTCTGCTGTGGGAAAGTAATCTGCACCTCACCTTGGGCAAGGATGTGACTTAATAATTCCATAGCCAACTCCACTTTTGAACACCTCAACTTTCTGCATGGGGATTATATCCCCTTAATACATGGGATTATAACCCCCATAATATGAGTAGTCAAGCTGAGGAGGTTCCCATGATTAAATTCGACAAGCTATGGCTGGTTATGGAGCAGAAGGGTGTCACTACCTACGCCCTTCGTGAAAAGGGCGGCATTGACAGTAAGACCATTCGGCGGCTCAGAAATAACGAGAACATGGAGACAAAAACCTTAGACAAGCTGTGTAAGGCGTTAGATTGCAAGTTGGAAGATATTGCGGAGTATATCGCGGATTGAGTAAAGATGATTTGGAGGCTATTCCAAATCATCTTTTTATTATATTTGCAGAAAGAAGGGTTTTAATTGGAAATCAAAATCAACAAGGAAATTCGCGCGTACCGTGAAACACTCTTTTTCGGCCTGTCCGTGCGGCAATTCATCTGTTCCGTTCTGGCGGTTGGCGTAGCCGTGGCACTGTATTTCAGCCTGAGCCGAGTGTTGGACCGGGAAACGGTGAGCTGGGTGTGCATTGTCGGCGCAGCTCCCGTGGCCGCTGCGGGCTTTTTTCAGTACAACGGCCTCACGTTGGAGCGATTTTTATGGGCATGGCTGAAATCAGAGGTCATCATGGCAGGCAAGCGTGTCTGGAAAGCGGAAAACTACTATGAAGAAGCGATGAAACGCGAGGTGAAGAAACATTGATCTTTTTCAAGCATCGGCGCAGCGCGGAACGGGACGCCTTTTCCGTTCCCCGCAGCGTTCAAAAGTCCATTCCCATCAAACGCATTTATCAAGACGGCGTGTTTCAGGTAAGCGGCAAGTTTTCAAAAACTTGGCGCTTTTTTGATGTCAATTATGCCGTAGCCTCCCCGGAAAAGCAGAGGGAACTCTTTATGACCTACTGCGCCTTCCTAAACTCGCTGCCCATCGGAGCCACGGCAAAGATCACGCTCTTTAACCGTCAGCTCAATCAAAAGGACTTCGGGCGGACGCTGCTCATGTCTATGCAGGGCGACCGCCGTGACCTCTACCGCAACGAGTATAACGCACTTGTTTTGGGCAAGGCAGCAGAGAGCAACAATCTCATTCAGGAGAAGTACATCACCGTTTCGGCAGAAAAGAAAAGCGTGGAGGAGGCCCGTGCGTTCTTTTCCCACGTTGGGACTGACCTTACCACGGGACTTTCCCGTATGTCCTCCAGCGTCCGTGAGATCACGGTCAATGACCGCCTGCGGCTTCTGCATGACTTCTATCGCCCCGGCGAGGAACAGCTATTCCGGTTCAATTTGGAGGACACCATACGCAAAGGGCATGACTTCCGGGACTGCATCGCCCCGGACTGTATCTCCTTTCAGAAAAATCACTATGAGTTGGGCAATCATGTGGGGCGCACCCTGTTTCTGCGGGAGTATGCCAGCTTTATCTCCGACGCGATGATTACGGAGCTGATGGACTATCCTCGGAATATGATGCTTTCCATTGACATTATTCCTGTGGCGATGGACGAAGCAGTGAGCGATATTCGCAAGCGCATTATGTCCGTGGAATCGGATATTACCCGCTGGCAGCAGCGGCAGAATCAGAACAACAATTTTACCGCCAATATCCCCTATGACTTGGAGCAGATGCGGAGCGAAACGAAGGAATTCATGGACGACCTCATGAGCCGCGATCAGCGCATGATGCTGGCACTTGTCACGCTGACGCATTTGGCGGACAACCTCGAACAGCTTGACCAGGACACCGAGGCCCTGCAAGCCATTGGGCGGGCACGGGGCTGTCAATTCAACATTCTGCGCTATCAACAGGAGGACGCGCTGAACACGGTGCTGCCCCTCGGCTTAAAGCGCATTGACGCCACCCGCACCCTGACCACGGAATGTACCGCCGTCCTTATGCCATTCAAATCGCAAGAGATTCAGGACGCGGGCGGTATCTACTACGGCGTCAACGCCGTATCGCATAACCTCATCATCTGTAACCGCAGCAATCTCTTGAATGGAAACGGTTTTATTACCGGCGTTTCCGGCTCCGGCAAAAGCATGGCGGCAAAGCAGGAAATGACAGCGTTGGCGCTCTCTACCGACCATGACATTATTATTGTCGATCCCGAACGCGAATATGGTGAGCTGGTACGGGCGCTGGGCGGCGAGGTCATCACCATCTCCGCCTCTGACCCAAACGGTTGTCACATCAATGCGCTGGATTTGTCCGAGGGGTATGGCGACGGCAGGGAGCCGTTGGTGATGAAGTCTGAGTTTATCATGTCGCTCTACGAGCAGCTTATGGGCGCGGATAAGATCGAGCCGCAGGAGAAGTCCATCATTGACCGCAGCGTGGGAAACATCTATCGGGAATATTTGAAAAGTTATCAGGGACAGCCGCCCACGCTGAAGGACCTCTATGACGACCTGATGAAGCAGGTCAACCCGGAGGCCCACCGCATTGCGCTGGCATTGGAGCTGTTCACAGTGGGCAGTCTGAATGTATTTTCCCACCAGACCAATATCAACACAAAAAGCCGCATTCTCTGCTTCGATATTCAGGACTTGGGCGAAAATCTGAAATCAGTGGGCCTGTTGGTGATGCTGGACGCCATTTACAACCGCGTCATTCAAAATCGCAAGGCGGGAAAATACACCCATGTCTACATCGACGAGATCTATCTGTTTTTCGCCAATGGGAGCGGCAGCGGACACAGCATTACCAATTACAGCAGCGAATTTCTCTACAAGTGCTGGAAGCGCTTCCGTAAATACGGCGCGACGCTCACCGGCATTACACAGAATGTGGAGGAATGTCTGCTATCCAATACGGCGCGGATGATGTTCGCAAACTCCGAGTTCCTGCTGATGCTCAATCAAGCCACCACCGACCGGGAGCAGCTTGCCCGTCTGCTGGGTGCATCGGATACGCAGATGAGCTATGTGGACAATGCCCCTGCTGGCCACGGGCTCATTAAGGTAGGCGGGGCCATCGTGCCTTTCGCCAATGAGCTGCCCAAGAATACAGAACTGTATCGCCTGATGACCACCAAGCCGGGTGAGGATTGATGGTATGAAGGATTTGAAGATCAAACCCGGCATGGACACGCCAAAGGCAAAGTTGAAGAACCCCGCGCCAAAAGATGCCAATTCCATTCTGAAAAAGCACATGGATAAGCGGCAGAGGGAAAAGGAGCCGGAAAGCCGGGACCCAGTGCGCTACGCCACCGACCGTGTGGAGAAAAATATGCGCCGTGGCGCATCTGGGGCGGCGGATGCCTCGCGGCGCATGATAAAGCACTACCGAGGAAAGCTGCGACAGAGTAAAGAAAATGTGGTGGGAAGTCACAGCGCGGCAGATATGGCGATCGGTTCGGAAAGTGTTTTCATCGACACACCGATGGAATATGCCTTTTCTCCGGTAGAAACCGCTGCACGAAATGAAGTCGGAAACCGGACCATTTCTCCGCAAACTCGCGGAGGTACAAAAAGCGCAAATGCCGCCCCGCAGGAGCGTGGGCGGCAGAAAGTTATACAGGACGCGAAAGCCGCCTATCGGCGGAACTTGGCCGAAAAAAGAACAACGGAACGCCGCACCTCTGCTGCCCCGAAGGGCAGCGGGCGCACAGCGGCAGATCCGTTCCAGATCTCCGAGGCTGCAAAGCAGCAAGGCTCCCCACCAAAAATCGGAGGGATACCCCGCAAGGACGGCGTTCACGCACCAAAAAGCCGAGCCTTTCGGCAGGCACAGCCTGCGCAAAGCGTCATGCAGAAAGCAAAGTCGGCAGCCCAGCGAAGGATGCAGCGGAAGATGCTTCAGAAATCGGCGCAGAGTGGCGGCAAAACTGCGAAAAAGTTAAGCGGCACCGCAACGCAAGCCGCAAAAGTGATTGGGAAAAGCGTCGCGTCTGCGGCCAGTTCAATCCTGACGGCAGGCGGCGGTGCGGTGGTGCTGGTGCTGCTCCTGACGGTGATCCTCGTGGCGGCAATCGTGGCGTCCCCCTTTGGTATCCTTTTTTCCAACGAGAGCCGGGAGGCGGGCGTTGTGCCGCTCTCTGCTGCGGTGGCGCAGGTCAACTATGATTTCAATGAGCGGCTGGAAGCCCTGCAAACAGCAGATGATTATGATTCCATTTCCGTGACCGGCCAGCCTGCCGATTGGATCGAGGTGCTGGCGGTGTTCGCGGTGAAGGTGGCAGGCAGTAACGATGCGGATGCCGCGGACGTGGCCACCATGGATGCCGACCGCATTGCCCGCCTGAAAGCGGTCTTTTGGGACATGACCGCAATCAAAACGGAGGTGGAAACGATCAACCACCCCGGCAGCGGTGATGATGGCTGGACGGAGCGAAACCTCTATATCACCATTACCGCAAAAACGGCAGAGGAGATGAAAACCGAGTATCATTTCAACCGCAACCAGATCGCAGCGCTGGACGAGCTGCTGGAGCAGCGGGGGCTTCTGCTGGAGCTGTTGGAGGATGTGTACTCCGTCAGCGGGGATACGGCGGCGCTTATCCGCAGTCTGCCGGAAGATCTATCGCCGGAGCGCGAAGCGGTGGTACGCACCGCCTGTTCTCTTGTCGGCAAGGTGAATTATTTTTGGGGAGGAAAGAGCCTTGTGATCGGCTGGGACGCCCGGTGGGGTGAGCTGCGGCAGGTCACGGCGGCAGGCAGCTCCACCACGGGGACCTACCGCCCCTACGGACTGGATTGCAGCGGCTTTGTGGATTGGGTTTTCTACAATCAGTCTGGCGGCAGCTATGTCATCGGCCATGGTGGAGGGGCTACTATGCAGCACTCATACTGCACCGATATTTCGTGGGCGGGCGCACAGCCCGGTGACTTGGTGTTCTACCCGGATAATTCCCATGTGGGCATCGTTGGCGGCAGGGACGCAAACGGAGAGCTACTGATTATCCACTGCGCCAGCGGCTATAACAATGTGGTCGTTACTGGTCTGGAGGGCTTTACATCTATCAGTAGACCGAGGTACTACGCAGAGTAAAAAAGTTTTACCTTTTGTTCCCCCCTGACAGGGGTAACAAGTGATTCCTGGGATACCCCGGCAGGTCATCGTATCTACGATGCCTGCCGGGGTTCTTCCGTTTCCTGGGTTTGTAGGGGTTCCGGTGCTTCCATCGTTTCTTCCACATCCTGCTGACCGCTGCCAACATAGCCAATGCCGTTATAGTAGATCTCCACGGTCTGCGGTGCGTGCTTAGACCACTTTGCCTCTTTTTCATGAACCACGATCTTTTCAATGAACAGCCGCAGCAGTTCCGGCGTCAGCTCCGTGATATCCGTGTACCGCTTCGCCTTATCAAGAAAGCCGCCCGTTCCAATCGCCGTTTCCCGCAGGCGCTGGATTTCTTTCTCTTTCTGTGGGATGCCAACGGTGATGCGGCTCTGTTCTTCCGTGTAGCTGCCGGAGAGCATTTGGAACTGCTCCGTGGTGATACGGCCCAGCACACTGTCCTCATACAGCTTTTTGAAAATCGCGTCCAGTTCAGCTTTCCGCTTCCGTATGGCTGCCAGCTTCTTCTTCTGCCTGCGGATCTCCCGCTGAAGCTCGGCGGATTGCTTGCTGCCAATGTAGGCGGCGAACTTTTCCGGATGTTCCCGCGCCGCACTCGTCACCCGGTGCAGGTCCTCCAGTACGATCTCATTCAGAACGTACTCCCGGATGTAGTGGCCTGTGCAGGCTTCTCCATCTTTCTTGTAGGTGCGGTAGGTAAAGTGATTGTACGCTTGCCTGCCCTCCTCTGTGTGATCGTGCGTTCGTGATGCGTGGCTCAAGCCGCAGTGTTTTCCTCATCGGACTCATCCTCGAAAGCAGCAGCGGGCATGGCATCGAGCGACCGCGCCGCGGAATTGCTGGCAGTGGAATCGTTTATTGTGAGTTCTTTACCGATGTTTTCAAATCCTTCGGGGAATGTGTTGGTAGCATCGATGTTGGTTGTCACAGAGTATTCTGTTCCGGTCTTCGAAACAACGCGCTTTCCGATGCCGCCGAGGAGACCGCCGACTGTCGCACCTGTTGCACCATTCTTGTCGACCGTCATACCCGATACCGCGCAGCCGGTGATGGTCACACTGCCGTTGCCGCGATAGTCATTGTCGGCCCACTTTCCTTCTGCGTCATACGGTGTGTACAAAGCATCCGCGTAGCCGATGAGACCGCCAATCAGGAACTGTGTACCGCGGTTGTCATTTATATCGGTGACATTGACGGTCATATCCTCCACCTTGCAGCCAGTCAAAGTCACGGTGCCCTTGGCATAGCCGATAAGTCCGCCGATGCACTCCGCAGGCAGCAGGTGGGCGGAGATATAAGCATTCCCTTCCTCGCCCAGCAGGTTTAGTTTCATGGTCACATGTTTGACCGTCACGTTTTCCGCCGTGAACCTGTCGCCCACAAAGCCCGCCAGAGCGCCGAAAGCATGATACGCGTTGGGGCTACTGACAGTAGCCGTGTAATCCACCGTCATGCCGTCGATGGTCAGGTTCTTCACCGTCACGTTATCTCCGTAGCCGTAGATGGTGCCCACGGATTGGTTGGGAGCCGCCTCGCCGCGTTTTGCATGGTAGATCGTGCGATTGTTTCCATCGAATGTGATGCCGCCGACAATGTCACCGGTGCGCGTCGTATCGGCATAGCAGAGATCCAAATCAACGCCCAGTGCGTAGCTTGCTGCCTCAGAGGAGTAATCCTGCACGACCTTAGTCAGAAAATCGTTGGCATTATAGAGCAGCTCTGTGCCATTGCTATCAGTTTCGGATTTCCATTGGACACCGACCTTGACGATGGCTCCCTGTTCAGCGGCCATTTGGGTTAGTTTGGTATCTTCCACTTTTACAAAAGTCTCGGTAGGATTCCCCCATTGGTTCAGCTCTTCCTTATAATAGCCGAAATATTCGGTGCCGGGGATACCAGTGGGCAGAGTAAAGACCTGATCGTACTCCACAGTTACATCAATATAGGGAATACCGTGGTCATTGGCGTTGGTATACACACCATTCGCCTTATCGTACTCAGCTGTGAGCAGCTTGCCGCCATTTTCAAGCAGCCAGTCTCTCAGCGGCACATTGCCGTCCCAGTCGAAGCGGAGGAAATAGGTCATAACATCCCACTTGGCGTAGAGCGTGATGTCACGGGCGGGCATGGTCGTGCCGCTCCATTCAGTCCGATATGCTTCATCTTCATACCAGCCGACGAAGGTATAGCCGGTGCGCTTGACATTCGTCATGTCCACAGAAATTTCCGCGCCGTAGTAGGTGTCTCCGCTGGTAGGGGCGCTACCCTCGTCCAGACTTACTCCGTCGCCCAGGTTGAAACTCAGTATGTACCGGTTACGGGTATAGTAGAGATTCACCACATTCTGTGCGCTGTCGGCTTGGAGGGTGATAGAGGAGGGTGTATCAGATTTCGGTGTAAAGCCCTCGTAAGACTTCTGCACATCCACGGTCTGACCAGTCTCGTCGGAACCGGTCACAGTTTCAGAAGGCGTATCCGGATAGGTCGTGCCGTCCACGTTTTGCAGATAGTAGTTTACAGTGTAGTTGACCTGCCCCGCGTTCCACTTGGCATACAGGGTGGTGTTCTCCGCAGGCATGGTGGTCGCGGTAAACTCAGCCGTACAGTCCGCATTCGTGTACCAGCCGCCAAAGGCGTAACCCGCGCGGCTCAGGTCGTTGGAGGTCAGGATGGTGACAGCCGCGCCATAGCGGTAGGTGTTGGATTTGGTTTCTGCGCTGTCCGTCCAGCTTGCATCACTGCCGTTCAGGTCATAGGTCAGCGTATACTCGTTACGGGTGTAATACACCTTGACCACCGTGCTGCCGTCGCCCTTGACAGTCTGCTGGTCGAAGTTCTGGGCGGTGAATCCGGGGTAGGACTTACTTTCGGCGGCAGTAGGCTGACCCGCAGCGCCGGTCTTGGATTCTTTGTCCGCAAGGGTATAGTCATCGCCCGCTACATTTTGCTGATAATGCTCCACGGTGTAGGAGATACCGCCTTGCGCTGTCCACTTGGCGTAGAGGGTGACATCGTGGTCGGGCATGGTGATCTCAGTAACCGCAGTCGTGCAGTTTGCATCCGTGTACCAACCATCAAAGGCGTAACCCGCTCTCTTCACATAGCTTTGCGTCAGGAGTTTGAGCGCAGCGCCCAGACGATAGGATTTAACACCGGGGTCCGAAACCCATGCTGCATCCGCGGTGTTCAAGTTATAGGTCAGTTTGTACCGCTTACGGGCGTAGCTGATGGAAACCGTTCCGCCGTCCTCCGCGTTGACCTTGTAGCTCATCGGTTTAGGAATGGTATAGATGCTGTTCTCCGCCTCTGTAAGGAACTTCGCCGGATCGATGGGAACTGTTTCGTCCGTTTTCCCGGTTTGGATCTTGGTCGTTTGCGTCCACTTACCGTCTGCGCCCTCCTTCCGGAGCACCAGGAAATAGTTGATGTTATCCGGCACCCACTTGGCGTAGAGGGTAAAGTCCTTGGCGGGCATCTTGGTTTCAGTAAACTTGGTTGTGTACGCTGCGTCCGTATACCAACCGTCAAAGGTGTAGCCAAGGCGGGTGGGGGCATCGTTCAGCCGGTCAAGTTGATCGCCATAGCGATAGGGCACAGTGCTTTTCTGACCATTGCTATTTAATGTAAGCGTGTAGGGTGCGCGGCTGTAATAGTAGTTCTGCCCGCCCGTTCCGTCCGGACGGATGTGGATGCCCGCATAGCCGGGGTGGCGGTAGCCGATTTCGTCCGGCACAAGGGCCTTATCCGGCACAAAGTAGTTGTCGGCGGTGCCATGATAAACCTTGCTCTCGGTCGGCGTTTCGGGATAGGTTCCGTCCTTGTTTTGCAGATAGAAATTGAGGGTGTACGGAATGTTGGTTTGGGGCTCCAACGTTGCCACCGCTACCAATGCGCTCTCCGGCATGGTGGTGCCGTCATACCGATCTGCCTCGGTATAAGAGAAGATGTTGCTCTCGTTTTTCAGCAGATAATACGTCCAGCCCGTAAAGTCATAGCCGGTGCGGGCGGGCGTTTTCAGATTGAGCGCCTCGTCGAATTTCCGCTGCTCCCAACCGATGTAACCGCCGGTGCTGCTCAGCTCATGAATGGGATAACCGTCCCGCAGGCGGTCCCAATGGACCTTGACCTTGAGCTGCACCGGGGTGGTGGAAAAGCTCAGGTCTGAGCCTTTGTAGGTGAGCGTCATCACGCAGTCGATCTCTGGCTCGTCGCAGGTCTGCCAGTCGGAGAGATTCAGTTTCACATACTGCTGACTATAATTGCCGCTGTCGGGGCCGGTGTGATAGGTAGTAAAGCGGGGATCGTCAAAGCTGATGTCAAACTTGTTCCAATCATACGTCTCGGTGCGGTCTTTGCCCGTTGTGAGGTCAAAGCCGGTCAGCGCTTGCACCGTTTGGGGCAAAACGACATCAAGGCCGCCGTTTTTCAGATAAACCGTCGGTGTGTCTTCCTCACCGTCCGCATTTTCCATCTTAAATGCCGTGATGGCGTGGGTGCTGCCTGCCGACCACAAAGGCGTTTCATCGGCGTATATCTCCGGTGTCCACGAAACCTTGCCCTTAAACGCGGAGAGGTTGGCGCTGATGTCCATGAACATGCCGACTTCCACATACAGCGCGCCCGAGGCGTTGGAGGTTTTTGGTTTCCCTGCCTCATAGTGGAGCGCATACAGCACATACCCGTAGCCTTTTAAGTATGCGCCCAATTTGGCCACAATGCCCACCGTGGCCACCTTCCGCGATATGAGGCTGACGCTGGGCCATATTTCCACACCGGCTCGCAAACCCACCGCACCCATCGCGTACAGGCGCAGATTGTACTGCTCGTTCACAAGATTGTAGGTGCGGGTGGTGGTCCTGTGCTTAAAGATGTAAACGCCGAACACATATCGCTTGGCATTGGTATAGTTGAAGTTCATACCCATGGTCATTCGGATGTTCAGCTCGACCACAAAGTCTACCGTAAGCTCAAACTTGATGATCTTTGCGACGGTCTTTTTTGTTCTGAAAATCTGTTTGCGGTACAATTCCACCCAGTCGCTGTCCAACTCCAGCATACTGTTGTACAGTTCCTGCAAGCTGAGCTTGGAAGTATCAATTTCTTCTCGCTCGCCGCCGGTGTCCTTGCCCTCCAAAGCATCCAGTTTCTTTCCCAGTTTGTTCACCAAGTCCTTCACCTTCGTCACGGTGTCCTTTTCGCCCTCAGAAACAACGGTGGCGTCGAGGTTGATGGCGGTGTAGGTATAAACATTCAGACCGGCCTCCAGATACACATCGCTGATCCAGTAGAAAATGAACTTGTGTTTCCAAACGAGCTTGCCGTGGGTGCTCAGATCCAGTTTCAGCTCCTGAATAAAGGTGGGCGTGACGGTGATGACGATGCTGCCGCCGTCCTTTTTAACCTCTTTCGTGACCTCCAGTTGCAATTCCAGACGCACGCCGGACAGCGGGTTTCCGGACGCATCCGTAAAGTTTTGCAATTTTTTTGTAATCTGAGCGCTTTTGACCTTCACACTGGTCTTGCCCCCGCCGTTGGCATTTGCCCTCGCCGGTGAGACAGCGCCGGAGCCTCTTGCATCATTCAAGGATAGGGTAGAAATACCGAGAGTGCCCTCCGGGTCGATGTCAATGGAACGCAGGTCAATCTCATCACCTGCCGTCAGGCCGCTCAGATCCATCTCGTCTATCGCCACGGAAATGCGGTCCGCCACAGTCTGGGCAAAGCCGCTTTCTATGGCTTGCTGGGCAATCTGTTCCTCCAATTTTTGGGTGTCAACACCGTCCAGCATGGCATCACCGCTGATAGGGTCAGTGGTGTCCACATCCATGGAGGAGAGCACATCATCTTTAGTGGCATCGGTATAGGTGAGTTGATAATAGTCAGAACCGAGTTCATCCGTGGTATAGTCCACAGCCGTGATGCGGCCGTAGCCATCGGACTCTGCGTTTCCGGTTGTATAGCTTTCACCCGTATAGAACGCAAGGAAATCACCCACATCAACGGTGGTGTTTTCGTCCAGATTTTCCACTCCCGATGCAGTGGTAAAGGTCAGTTCCTCCACGGGAACAAGGATGGTGTAGCCGTCGGAAGTGTTCGCTGTTTGATCCTCTTTACACTTTGCCTTCACCGGCAGCACATCGGGAACGAACAGAACATCCTCCACCGCGGCTGACTGGTAAGAATAGGTATTGGTTGTCTTGTTGACCCCCGTGATTTTTACATAGGAAACATCGCCGGTGTTGGCATCAGTGGTTCCGACTGCCACACGCTCTTCAGGCGCAGTACCCTCATAAATGGCCACGGTGTCGCCGACTGCCAAGTTGCCGTCGTAAACAAAGCTGCCTGTGCTGTCGGAGACGGCATCCATAGCCGCGCCGCTGCTGTCAAGGGCAGCGACCGGCATACTGAGTGCCTTGACCCGTTTGCCGTTCTGGGTGGCATTGCCGATGGCGGTTGCCGGGATGGATTTAACTTCCTCTCTGAGATGCCAGTTCAGCACCGGATCGCCCGCTTCCACGGTGAAGTGGTATTCCCGCACGGAAGGCGCTTCGCCGTTAAAGTAGAGACTGTTATCCTCCAGTACCACCTTATAAGTGCCGCCCTCTGCCCATCCGCCTGCGGGCGGCGCAACGGTGTAGGTGCCATTGTTATTGTTCCTGACATTGCCGACAACGAGGATCGTATTGCCGTCCGCGTCCACTTCGCTGGTGGGCTGCTCCGTGCCGATCAGACTGATCTTGCCCGTCAGGTCGCTTTCGGAATCGCTGTTGACGCGGATCGTAAAGTTCGGTCCGACATCCGTCGCTCCGGCGTAAGTCGGTGTTTCCACGCCCTCGATTGCATCGTAGTCCACCATCTTTGCGTAAAGGGACAGATTTTCGCTGAGCGGATCACCGTCGGCAACGGCCTTGTTATAGCTTTCATCATAATACCAGCCGACGAAGGCTTTCCCCGCTACCGAAGGCGTGGGAAGATTGGCAAGGGAAAGTGCAGAAGTTGTCTGTGTAAAGGTAGAAGTCGTTCCATCGGGCAGATACAGCGTGATGGTATGAGCTGTGCTGCCAGAACCGTTTCCACCAGAGCTGCCGCCAGAGGAACTGCTGCCGGAGGAATTGCTGCCGCTATTCGGCTTGCTCTGATCTTCCTTCTGGGGTGTCTCACCCGATTTACGCCCCACGATGCCGGGTGCTGAATACCAAATCTCCACCGCCTCGTCCGCACGCATACACAGCATCGCCATCTGGGCGCGGGTAGCATTGCCTTCGGGGGCAAAGCGTGTGCCGTCACCGTTCAAAAGCCCCTGTTTCCAGAGCTTCAGCACAGCATCCTGTGCGTAGGCGGGGGTACGCTCCAGATCCGCAGGCGTAGTGGTGACATTTGCGCCGGTCGCATAGTCCACTTGGAACGCTTCAAAATACCGCACGAAGAATGCTGCCATCTGTGCCCGGTTGATGAACGCATCGGGAGAGAATTTTCCGTCACCTGTGCCTACTGTGATGCCGTACCTCGCCGCCCACTGCACATAGGGGGCGTAGTACATCGTCTGCGGCACATCAGAAAACGGCGTCTCTCCACTGTGATCATCTGGATTTACACCGGCCATACGCCCAAGCACCGTAACGAACATTCCACGGGTCATGGTGCCGCTGGGACTAAAGGTGGCAGTTGAGGTGCCGTTGAATATGCCGTGGGAATAGACGTACTCCACAGCTTTGGCACACCAGTCCGAGGACTTTACATCCTGAAATGGCATTGTCTGGCTGGGCTGCTCCGCCCTGCCGCCGTTGCCTGCGGCAAGTACCTCCATGGGCAGCATCGTTACCAGCAGGACGATACTCAGCAGTCCGGCCACAAACCGGTTCCATTTTCTCCTCATCCAATACCCCTCCTCATTTTTTAATTGGATGTGCGGAAAGTACGCCTCCCTCTCAGGCGCACGCCTGAGAGGGTTTTGCACGCAAGCCCCTCCACAGCATGATGTTGCACTTTTATTTTACCATTCCCATACCGTGCTGTGTTGTGTTGTTTAGGGGCAAATTCGTGTCGTTTAGGAAAAAGAACCCTTTGCCGCTTGTGCAGAGGAACACACTTTGTTACAATGGCAAACAGGAAAGGAGGCGGTATCATGGAGCCTCAGCACAGAAAAATCTGGCCCGCAGCCACTCTGTTGATCCTTGCTGCCGCTGCAGCGGTCTTCTGCCTGTTCCGCCTGTCTCAGCCAGACAGGATGCAGACATCGCTTCTTTTAAACTGCACACAGACGAACCGGAACGGTTGGACCTTTGAGACAGAAAGCGGTCCGGTGGAACCTGTATTTGGCTTAGGCGGCTATCTGGATGGTATTCCGGTGGACGGAGACAGCCCGGTGGCGGCGGAGCGGGTCATGGAGGAACCTGGTCAACGGGATCTGCTGCAATTTTTTGGCTTTGGTGCGGGGATACAGGTGTTTCTGGATGGTGAACTGCTCTACACTGACTTTCCGAACGAAGAAAACCGTGCGGATGCCTTTTTGGAAGATGTGGATTTCAGCAGCATTTCCTATGACGATCTGCGCATCCCGCTTCCTATAGACTGCGCCGGGAAGACGCTGCGGATCGTCACCTACGGCACAGCCCTCAACGGTTTACTTTACCCTGCTTTCCCATCTCTGGTCAGTCGCTTTTCCGACTCTGTGACCGCTGTTTCCAGCATTGTCTGGCCCATGGCGGCCATCACAGCACAGGTCATACTGGCGCTTTTCCTGCTGCTGGTTTTCCTTTTCAGCGCCCAGACGGGACCGTATCTGTGGAAACTGCTGCCGCTGAGCGGCTATTTTCTGCTGACGGCGGTGCCTGTGGCGTGCGGCTCATTCTTCGCACTTTCTGCCGGATTGGATACAACGGGCAGCCTGACGGCCTGGCTCTGTCTCATTTATATTGACTTGCTGTTCTGCTTTCTGGCCATTTCCCTGCATGGTTGGAAGCGCCGGATATTGTTGATCGGAGCGGCGGCGCACATTTTGTGCTCGGCCCTGCGGTGCTTTACGTCGGTCACACTGTTTTACGGCAGGCTGATGGACTGGCTTGGCTTTGGCCTGTTCCTGCTGGCGGTTCTTTTGATGCTGCTCTCTCATGAACGGATGCTCCGTCGGACAAGCCTCTGCCTCTGCTGCGTCGCAGGCGCGCTGTTTGCCGCATGGTGCGTCAGCCGGTTCGTGGGCGTGGAATATCTCTATCCACTGAGCAATCCCATCACCTCCCTGCTCTACGGCAATCCGAAAGCGCTGTATACCCTACTGTGCGCTGTGACCGGTCTGCTCTGTGCAGTGCAGGTGGTGGCGGAGTTCATCCGCACCGCCTTCTCCCGCCAGCGGCAGATGATAGCCCTGCAAAGCCGCAGCCAACAGGCACAGGAGCAATACAAGCAAGCCCAAGAATCCCTTCGGAATGTATCGGCCTTCCGCCACGAGTGGAAAAACCACATCTCCGTGCTGTCGCTCTTGCAGCGCAAGGGGGATACCGAAGGTTTGACGGAATATCTTGCGCAGTTGGATGACCAGTTGGAGCAGCTTTCACCCCTCCATTATACGGCGAACTTCATTGTCAACACCGTTTTGCAGCGCTATGTAGCCAAGGCGAAAGAGATTGGCGCTGCCTTCCATGCAACGGCTCCGTTACCTGCCGAGCTGTCTATTGATGAGGATGACTTGTGCAGCTTTCTCTTCAACCTGCTGGACAATGCCGCGGAGGGCGCAGCCGGAACACCATCGGGCAAGCCGCGGGAAATTCGTTGTTCCTTGCAAATTCGCCAAGGCTACCTTGCCATCCGCTGCGAGAACACATTCAGCGGTGTGGTTGCCCTCGACGAGGAGAACAATTTGCTGACCACAAAGACTGCATCTGCCGACCACGGCTACGGACTAATTCAAATGCGCAGGATTGCTGCCAAATACGGCAGCACCCTTTCCGTCAGCTACAATGCGGAGCGTTTCACAGTCATGACCGCCCTCAAGCTGCCTTAAAACAAAAAAACGGACGCATGGGGAGACTTCCCATACGTCCGTTTTTTCATCGCTCATTCAGATATCGCACAAACTGTTCCCTGAATCGTTCGGCATACTTCCGCCCGATGGGCAGTTTCAAATGTTCAAGGGAAACAGTGCGGCTGCTGACTTCCCGCACACACGCCAGATTCACAAGAAAGCTGTTGTGGCAGCGGCAGAACTGCTCTGCCGGTAGATTTCCCTCGATTTCGGTCAGGCTCAGAGGGTAAAACTGCTCCCCGCTTTCCATATGAAACAGGCTCCCGTGGTCGCGGCTCTCCACATAGCGAATGTCTTCCAGCGGCAGCACCGCCATGCGCCCGCCCACCTTAATGGAAAAGGTTTTCGGTCGGTGATGGAGCCGCAGGTCGGTTTCAATGGCTCGTTTCAGTTCCGCTTTCGATACCGGCTTGAACAGATACTGAATCGGTCGGACCTCGTAGCCGTCTTTCAGATACTCCGAACTACCTGTGAGGAACAGAATACTGGTACGGTCATCTGTCATGCGCAGCTTTTTCGCAAGCTCCATGCCGCTCTCGCCGTCCATGAGAATGTCCAGGCAAAGCAGGTCAAACCGGTCGCCGGTCAGCAGCTGCGTTTCCAGTTCCTCTGCCGAGGAAAATGCAGCGATATGATGTTCGATTTCCAGGTCGGTGAGGACTTCGCCGCACAGTGCCGCCGCTTCCTCCCTCGTATCCTTTTGATCTTCGCAGACCGCCACTGTATACATCGCTCATCACCTCCCGGAGATCAGATAGATTTTAGCACAGATTTTATTTTTTTACAACAAAGCCGTTTGTTCGGACATTTCAAGCATCGACGGATCAGCGCGCAAGCGACATGGAGTAACGGCGACTGATTCAGTTAAGGAAATGATTGTCCTGGTCATGTTATGCCGCTAAGAAAACTATCTGGATGTGTAATGACTGAACACCGCTTTGTGTTGCTCAAAGTACCATATTTTCTTTTTCCATCGGCTCATTATGCCGTTGGAAAATTTTTTTGAAAATTTTTGCCGAAACTTTGCCAAAACCGCGCCTTCCATTCGGGATAGAAGCGAAAGGGGAAGAAAGCCGACCTCTCGGTGCATGAGAGGAGGTGAACGACTCTTGGAGCTGACACCATCCCAAAAGAAAACCGTTAGACATCAGTTCGACAGCTTTTGCAGGAAGGTTCTGCGCGAAGAAGCCCGCGATTATGAGCGTCATATTGCGTGGCGTTCCAACCATGAGGTATCCCTTTCGGAGCTGTCAGAGGAGCAGGAGCGCCAAATGTATGTGCTGGACGAGTATCCGTCCGAGCAAACGCATTTTCATGTGCAGGGCTATGATGTGGCAATCGAAAACGAAGATCTCGCCAACGCCCTGACGGTGCTGCCGGATGATAAGCGTGACATTGTTCTGCTTGCGTATTTCCTTGATATGACCGATCAGGAAATTGCGGACAAGCTGGACATGGTACGCCGTACCGTGCAATACAAGCGCGCTCAGTCCCTCAAGGAATTGAAAAAAGAAATGGAGGTTACTGAAGATGGCGCGCAATCTGAGTAATGCCGCTGCATCTCTGCTGCCTTACTCGACCATCGAAGCGGCAGCGTCCGGCAATGTGGACGCGATCAATGCTGTGCTGAAGCACTATGAGCGTTATATTGCGGCTCTGGCAACCAGAACCCTGTATGACGAAAACGGTGTTCCGCACCTTTGCCTCGATGAAGAAAAGGTATGCAGGATGCGAACCAAGCTGATTACCAAGATTCTTGACTTCAAGGTAAACAAAACAGCCTAAAAACCCATAGCAGCCCGTGCAGAAGCGTGTGCCCCTTTCCACGCTTCTGCAACGGGCCATTCGTGCATCCGCGAGGAAAGGTTCTTATCACCCGATAGGAGCCTTTCCCGGCTGATCCACAGCCAAATATCACACGCGCCTGAAAGCGCGGATCTGCTGTACCTTGAAAATTTCACAGGCAACCGGATAACGAACCTGAACGGAGCAAAGCCCAGCAAATGGCGCGCCATGATCCGCACGGAAAGGAGGATTTGGGCGAGCGATTCAGCCAGTTTGCATCTGTGTGTGGCATCACAGATGGCCATGACCTCCGTTCAGCTAACGATACTCCCGCGTTGAACGCCCTCAAAGCATTGCGCGGCGCACCCATCAGCATGGGCCGGGGTGAGATTCCCGTGGGCGGCTGCCAGCCGCCATCCGTTCTTGCCACTATTTATAGCGTGATAATAACAACTTATAACTTTTACTATTTTGGGAGGTATCCCCATGACAGATAAAATCGGCTTAACGATTGAAGAAGCCGCAGACTATACAGGCATTGGCAGAAACACCATGCGGAAGCTCGTGGAATGGGAGAAGATTCCCGTACTGCGGATCGGGCGCAGATACATCATCCGCATAGATGTCATTCATAAGTTCATGGAAGCCAACCAGGGTGCAGATCTTCTGGTGCGGGAACAGGTCCGTGCGGTCAGATGAAGGACAGGACAGTGCGGAGCTTTTTATTTGCCGGTTTGTGTGCGGTCTGCTATAATAGCAGACAACACATCATAACAGCTCCGTTTGCCGCTATGAGAGGAGAATCACTATGGCAAAAGGTTCTGTAAGAAAAAAGGGGAAGAAGTGGTACTATCGGTTCTACGTAGAGGATGCCAGCGGCAACAGCGTCCAGAGGGAGTTTCCCGGCTCCGAGAGCAAGAGCGAAACGGAAGCCATGCTCCGCAAGGCCATGGCGGATTATGAAGAAAAGCAATTCGTAGCAAAATCTGAAAACCTGACCCTTGCAGGGCTGCTGGACAAGTGGATTGAGGAGGAACTGAAGCCCGGTTCTCTGAGCAACGGCACGGTGGCCGCCTACATCGACACAGCCAGACGCATCAAGAAGCACCCCATCGCCGACCGTAAACTGAAGAAGATCACACCGGATCATCTGCAAAGCTATCTGGACCTGTTGAGCCTTGGTGGTGAATGGCCGGACGGCACGGTGAGGAAAGCGCTGAGCAGCGGCTCCATGCGGCAATACTCCGCTGTGCTGCAAGGTGCGTTCCGCTTCGCGGTGTTCCCTAAGCGGTATCTCTCCTTCAACCCCATGCAGTACATCGTGTACCGCAAGAGGACGGAGGACTACGACCTGTTTTCGGAGGACGGTGCGGAGGAGGATGTTCCCATTATCCCGACGATCTCCTACGAACAGTTTCTTGAACTGAATGAGATGCTGTCCAAAAAGAAAAATCCCGCCCTTCTGCCCATCCAGATCGCATACTACACCGGACTTCGCATTGGCGAGGCTTGCAGCCTGACCTGGCAGGACATTGATTTGAAGAAGCAGCGGCTGACGGTGAGACGCAGCATCCGCTATAATTCGGTGCGGCACAGGACGGAGATTGGCACCACGAAGCGCAAAAAGATCCGCTCAGTGGATTTCTGCAACACACTGGCGGATATCTTGAAAGAGGCAAAGAAGACGCAGATGCTTGACCGCCTTGCCTGCGGGCCGCTATACAGCCAGAATTACTACTTGAGCATTGAGGAAAAGAACCGCACCTACTATGAGGTCTACAGCCTGCCGGTTTCAGAGCATCCTCCAGAGGGCTATCAGGCGATCAGCCTTGTCTGTGTGCGGCAGGATGGCAGGTATGAGTCTCCAGCAACGGTTTCCAATATGTGCCAGACAGCGAAGAAAAGAGTGGACGGTATGGAGAGCTTTCATTTCCACCAGCTTCGCCACACCTTCACCAGCAATCTGTTGTCCTACGGCGCAGCGCCGAAGGACGTGCAGGAGCTTCTTGGCCATTCGGATGTGACGACCACAATGAATATTTACGCACACGCCAGTAAGGAAGCCAAGCGAGACGCCGCGAAACTGCTGGACAAGGTGCAATAAGACTTTCCCTTGTTCTTTCCTGACAAGGGAAAAAACAAGGGAAATCGAGAGTAGAGAAACATCCAGACGCCTTGAAAAGCAAGCAATTTCAGCACTTTTGAGAAAAATGATTTACAAACTGGAATTTGTTAAGGAGGATATGGATGAAACTGTTTTTATGTTCGCACTTTTCAAGTGTAGGAAGTTTGATAAAAGAAGAAATTG
>ENA-ORTV01000407-ORTV01000407.1-human-gut-metagenome-genome-assembly--contig:-NODE-407-length-53679-cov-4.418451_pt1 | contig 53679 bp, 48 predicted proteins | sample MGYA00241915_ERZ509194 | MGnify/ENA primary metagenome ERZ509194 (study PRJEB26280, sample SAMEA2338810) | human gut metagenome | biome: human gut; feature: human-associated habitat; material: faeces... | reverse complement strand
GCATCTGCCTTACAAGCAGAGGGTCAGCGGTTCGAGCCCGTTAACTTCCACCAACGAAACCACTCACTTCTGTGAGTGGTTTTCTTTTTTCAAAAATTCTGAGTGCAGACAAACAAAAGCCGAGCTGCCGCCCGCCGTCAGCCGTCGTTTCCGAAAAGAGGTACGTCTATGTCTGAAACCGTCATGACACATATCATCGCGCGCATCCGCACGGATTTTCCGACCAAGTTCGGCATCCCGCGCCAGAGCGGCCTTGCCGACGTGCCGGCGCGCATCGTTTTCGAGCCGGAATACCGCAACGCGGACGCGCTGCGCGGCATCGAGGAATACTCGCATCTCTGGCTCATCTGGCAGTTCTCCGAAGCGGTGCGCGAGAGCTGGTCTCCGACCGTCCGTCCGCCCAAGCTCGGCGGCAACCGCCGCGTCGGCGTGTTCGCGACCCGCTCGCCCTTCCGGCCGAACGCCATCGGCCTGTCCTCGGTCCGCCTGCACCGCGTCGAATACGGCACGCCCGAGGGGGCGGTGCTGCATATTTCGGGCGCGGATCTGATGGACGGTACGCCGATCTTCGACATCAAGCCCTATCTCGCCTACACCGATTCGCATCCCGAGGCGTCGGGCAGCTTTGCCCTCGCGGGGGACGCCGTGCGCGTCGAGTGCGCGGAGGGCGTTCTGGACGCCTTGCCGCAGGAAAAACGAGAGACTCTGCTGCGTGTTCTCGCGCAGGACCCCCGTCCCGGCTATCAGCATGAGGCGGGCCGCGTCTACGGCTTTCCCTTCGGCGGCTTCGAGGTTCGCTTCACCGTTGCGGACGGCGTGCTGACCGTGCTCTCGGCGGAAAAAGTTTGACCGGTTTAACATTTTGTTAATGCAATCGCTTTCCGGCTGCGTTATAATTATCATAGATATTTTTATCGAAAGCAGGGGGGAGAACTATGCCCAAAAAGATACTCATTGTCGAGGACGAGGCCAACATCCGCGAGCTGCTGCGCCTGTATCTCGAACGCGAGGGATATACCGTCCTCGAGGCTGAAAACGGCGTCGAGGGCATAAAAAAATGGAAGTCGGACAAGCCGGATATGCTGCTGCTCGATGTCATGATGCCGGTCATGGATGGCTGGGAGGTCTGCAGGGAGATCCGCGCGGAAAGCGACGTGCCGATCATCATGCTGACCGCCAAGGGCGAAACGGCCGACCGCGTTTCCGGTCTGGAGATGGGTGCGGACGACTACATCGTCAAGCCGCTCGAAATGCCCGAGGTCATCGCGCGCGTGCGCGCGGTATTTCGGCGTATCGCGCCCGATGACGCACCCGAAAAGCTGTCGTTCGACAATCTCGTGATCGACAAGCAGGCCTACGATCTCGTCATCAAGGGCAAGCGCGTGGACGCGCCCCCGAAGGAGATCGAGCTGCTGTACTTTCTCGCCTCCAGTCCCAACCGCGTATTCACACGCGCACAGCTGCTCGATGAGGTGTGGGGCTTCGACTACTTCGGAGATACGCGCACGGTCGACGTGCACGTCAAGCGCCTGCGCGAAAAGCTCGAGGGCGTGTCGGATAAATGGGAGCTGAAGACGGTCTGGGGCGTCGGCTACAAGTTCGAGACCAAGGAGTAAGCGATGAAAAAACGCAGCTTTTTCTTCAAGGAGTACCTGACCCACTTCATCCTGATCGTCGTTGCGTTCGCGCTCGCCGGCAGCGTGTTCTATCATCAGATGGCGAGCTACGCGTTGCGCGCCAAGCAGACCGAGCTGAAGACCACGGTGCAGAGCCTTGCCGAGCAGAGCAAGGTCATGCAGGGCACGGACTCGGACGTGATACGCGAGCTGTACATGCTTTCCATCGCGCGCATCGCCAAGGAGGACGAGCTGACCGTCCTCGTCACGAACGAGAACGGCGAGGTGCAGATGGCGGCGCATCCGAACGGCTCCACCTACAGCGTCAGCGGCTACCGCGTGCCGGCCGAGGTGGTCTCCGAGCTCACGCGCAGCGGCAGCTATGCCGCGGTCGGTTCGGTCGGTGTGCTGACTGAGGCGACGAGCTACACGGTCGGCAGCTGCGTGCGCGACAGCGACGGCAATGTCGCGGCGCTCATCTTTGTATCCTGCGAGGACCCGGCAACGGCCGGCGTTGTGCGGCATTCGACGCAGACGCTCGTGCTCATCCTGCTCGTGACGCTCGCCGCGATGCTCATTATCTCGTTCATTCTGTCGCAGCATATCACGCGCCCGATCAAGAATATCGCGGCGGCGGCGAAGGAATTTGCCTCCGGCAACTTCGATGTGCGCGTCCCCGAGGACAATCACTGCTATGAGATCGACGAGCTGGCGGTCTCGTTCAACAACATGGCGAGCGACCTCGATCAGCTCGAGGAGCTGACGCGCGGCTTTATCTCGAATGTCAGCCATGAATTCAAAACGCCGATGACGACGATCGGCGGCTTCGTGGACGGCATGATCGACGGCACCATTCCCGAGGAGCAGCGCGACAAGTATCTGCGCATCATCGCGGAGGAGACGCGCCGTCTGTCGCGCATGGTCAACCGTATGCTCGACGCGGCGAAGATCCAGTCGGGTGAGCTGCTGCTCAGTCCGGCACCGTTCGATTTCTCCGCCATGACGAGCCAGATCATCCTCTCCTTCGAGCAGAAGATCGAAAAAAAGAAGCTGGAGGTGGAGTGCGAGCTTGATGACCGGCTGATCGTCATGGGCGACCGCGACCATCTGTACCGTGCGGTATACAATCTGGTGGACAATGCGGTGAAGTTCATCGACGAGGGCGGCAGGCTGACGCTCCGCGCCCATCCGGAGGGCGACTTCTGTGCGTTCTCCATCTCGAACACCGGCGCAGGCATTTCCGCCGAGGATCTGCCGCACGTGTTCGACCGCTTCTACAAGGCGGATCGTTCGCGTTCGATGGACAAGACCGGCGCAGGCCTCGGTCTGTACATCGTCAAGAATATCATCAACCTGCACGGCGGAGAGATCTCCGTCCGCTCGGACGGCGGCGAGACCGAATTCGAGTTTACGCTTCCGCTCGCGAAGATATAAAAAAGACTGTCGCGAAACTGACGTTTCGCCGACAATCTGTGTTCTGACTACGCAGAACACGGACGTCCGAAAGTTCCCATGCGGAAACTTTCTTCCTCTAGAAGTAAAAAAACCGAGGCACATGTCCCCGGTTGCTCTCATTAAATATTTTTGAGGATAGAGGCCTACGGGCTTATGCGTTTGCAACGCAAACGCTTTTGAATGCGCGCTGATGCGCGATTGCTGTTCTGGTGTGAAAACAGACTTTATCGACAGACAAGGGCATGGACTTTGGTCCATGCCCTTTTATATATTGTGCTTTTACCAGCCGAAGCTCGAGAACGGGGAGGAGAAGCCGCCGAAGCTGCCGTAGCCATTGCCGTAATTACCGTAATTGCCGGAGTTATCATTCTGGCTCTGGTTCTGCTGCTGCGTCTCAGCCGGATCGTCGCCCTCCAGATCGTGCGCATCAGTCAGCGTGATGGTGAGGTTGATGGTCTTGTCCTCGGAGATGCGGTAGACGGAAAGCGTCAGCTTGTCGCCGGCCTTCTTGTCGGCCTTGACGGTGTTTACCTCGTCCATGGTCGGGGTCGGAGTGCCGTTTACTGCGGTGATGACGTCGCCGACCTTGAGGCCCTCAGAGGCGGCCTTGGCGCGCGAGTCGATCGAATAGACCTGAACGCCCGAGATGCTGCCGTCCTGCGAGGAGACATTGCGGCCGGTGATGCCGATGGACGGCCGGCCGGAAACGTAGCCGTTCTGGATGATCTCGTCGACGATATCCTTTGCGGTGTTGATCGGGATGGCGAAGCCCATGCCCTCAACGGTCGCGCTGCCGAAGGCGTTGCCGGACAGCTTGGCCGAGGTGATGCCGACGACCTGACCGTACTCGTTGATGAGTGCGCCGCCGGAGTTGCCGTTGTTGATGGAAGCGTCGGTCTGGATCAGGCTCATGACGCGGTCATTGACGGTAAGGTCGCGGTTGATCGCGGAGATGCGGCCGCCGGTGATGGTGTTCGCAAACTGAACGCCGCCGGGAGAGCCGATCGCGTAGGCGTATTCGCCCGGCTGGAGCTCGTCCGAGTCGCCGAACTCTGCGGCGGTCAGATCGGCAGAGGAGTTGACCTTGATAACGGCGAGGTCGGTCTGCTCATCCGTGCCGACGATGGTCGCGTCGAGCGAGGTGCCGTCATTCAGCTGGACGGATACCGACTGCGCGCCCTCGACAACGTGGTTGTTGGTGATGATGTAGCCGTCGCTGCTCATGATAACGCCCGAACCGCTGCCCTGTCCTTCGCTCGTGGTCGAGATAACGGATACGACCGAGGGGCTGACCTTTTTGTAGATGTCCTCGCCGGACATGCCGTCCGAGGAGCTCGAGCTGCTGTCCGAGGGCTTGCTGTTGATCTGCATGGTCGGCGTGGAGCCGCTGTCGGTCGAGGCAGATGCGGAGCTGTCCGTCTGGCTGCTGCCGGTGACGAAATAGGTGGCTACCGCGCCTCCTGCGAACAGAAGGCAGGCCGCGGCAACGCTGCACAGACCGATGACGAGCCTGCGGCCGCTTTTTCTGCTGTGATGCGGCATTGCGCTCTGCTGATTCTGCTGATGCCATGCGTCGCTGTACGGAATGCCGTTCTGCTGCTGCGGTGTCTGCTGAACCGGCGGCTGCTGGGAGGACTGGAACTGCTGTGCATTGCTGCGCTCACGCGGAGACTGATACTCCGGGTGCTGCACCGGCGTCTGGAACGGGGTGCGCGGCTCCTCGCCGGACTGTGGCTGCTGCTGCGCCTGCGGCGTTTCGGTCTGCTGCGGCGCCGTTTCATTCGGCTGCTGCGCCTGCGGCTCGGCCGGGGTCTCGTTTACCGGCGTTTCCGCATTTTTGTTTTCATTTTCATATTTATTGTTGAAGTCGTCCATTGGAATGGCCTCCTTATCGTTTACTGTCTCTATTGTAGATTTGCTGTGTGGCAGTTTGTTGAAAACAATGTGAACATACTTTGAACAATTTTTATTATAGCACGCGCAGGTGCATATGAAAAGGGCGCACCGAGGTGCGCCCTTAGACTGTCGAAAGAGGGAGGCGGCTATGTTACCGGAGCATTTCGCCCGCATAGGCAAGTCCCTGATGGATGTTGACGCCTGCGCCTTCGATCGCACCGGCGATGATGACCGCCGCGATGATGATGGCGGCTGCGATGATGATCTTGCCGATCAGGTCTTGATATTCTTTCATTTCAGTTTCTCCATTTGGTCTGGCCGGATATTCCGTTCAGCTCATCGAGCGGCGTCAGCACGGCGTTCTTCGGCGGCGCGGAAACCGGTGCCGAGGACGGGGCGAGACTGAGCGAGAGATCGAACGTGAGCGTGCCCTGATTGCGCAGGTGGTTGGAGAGAGTCATTCTGCCGCTCGTGCCGGAGAGATCAAAGGTCAGACGGGTGCGGTTGGCAACCGGGAACAGGCTGCCCTTGATGTCGAGGGTCAGATCTCCCGACGCCGCACCGGTGGCAGTGTTGAGAGTATAGCTTCCGCTGACGCCGACCATATCATCCTCTTCGCCGCCGAGCAGAGATTTGACTGAGGGCTGCGCAGTACAGCGGTCGCCCGAGCGCGTGAACACCGCATCGCCCAGTACAGCAGACAGGTTCTTCTGCCTGTCCTCGAGCGAGCTGTAAAAGCCGCTCCAGCCGCCGTATTCCTCCGCATACGCCTCGGCGGAGGCGAGAAGCGCCGCGCCGCAGGTGTTTTGGGTATCAGCGTTCCGGTACAGCGTCAAAAGCTCGCCGAGCGCGGTCTTTTCGCTGAAATGCTCCTCATAATACCAGCCGTCCGTCTTTTTGTCCGTACCGCTGCTCGAGGTGAGCGCGGAGAACAGCAGCGGACTGCGCACATACAGCGTGTCCGTATCGGCGTTGTAGATCAGATCGAACGCCGCGTTCCTGAGCGCGCTCTTATAATAGGAAAGCATGGACGCGGAGAAGAGCTGCGAGGTCGGGCCGTCCGCGCTGCTGATGAGGTCGGATGAGAGAAGGCCCGCGAGTGCGGAAAGATCGGCGGACGCAGAGAGCGAGGCGCTTTTTCCGTCCGAGATGAGCGTCATCGTGCCCGAAGCGCTGTATTTTCTGTCGCCGCTGATCGTGTCGAACGCAGTGCAGTCCAGCTTTGCGGTGAGCGCCATGCGCACGGCATCAGCGTTTTGCAGTCTGGGCACGGCGGCGAGCCAGCGATTCGCGGTCGTAAAGCCGCTGTCGATGCTCTCGAGCAGCGCATCCCGGTCATACAGCACCGCGCACTGTGCACCGTCGTCCCATTCGACGGTCAGACCGAGGCTTTCCGCGAGAAAACGCACGGGAACGCAGGTGCGGCCGTCCTTTTCGATGGGCGAGGTGTCGAGCGGAACGGTTTTCAGCACCTTGCCGGTCGCCCTGTCGGAAACGGTGAGGGTGTCGCCGCCGATTGCGAAGCGGCAGACCTTGCCGCCGAGCGAAGCGGAAACCGTGCCGCCGTCGAAGCCGACCTCGGCGCCGAGCGCTTCTGCGACTGCGCGGAATGGGACCATGGTGCGGCCGTTCTCGAAGAACGGCTGAACGTCGGGGAACGTGAGCGTTTTGCCGGAAAGCTGCACGCTGAGCGCGGGGACGGCGTAGAAATCGTCCTGAAGCGTCATGTCGAGCGCCGTACTGCGGTAGAAGGCCTCGCGGTCGTCCCAGTAACCGCTGTCGAGCCATTCCTCGAGGTCGCTCTGCTCAGCATCATGGAAGCGGAGCGCGACGGACGGGTCGTTATGTATCTCGTCGAGATGGCGGCGATAGCAGTCGCTCGCCTGGTCGTAGCTGAGCTTGTCGAACCACCAGTCATAGGAGGAGGTGTACGCCTCCTCGCTGTCGTAGCCGAACTGCTGGTACATGGGCGGCGCGGTGTCGAGCGCGAGCGCTGCGGGCAGCGAGGATACGGCAAGAGACGCCGCGAGAGCGGCAGTGAGCAGTCGTTTGTGTTTCATAGAGATCCCCCTTAGATGCGGAAAGCTGGCTGATTACACTATATAGAAATATTGTACTATACCTGACGCTGCACTGTCCATTGCCCTTTTGAACGGATTTCGGCGCGAAAAACCGTCATGATTTCCGGGGCGTCCGCGTAGCATGGAGAGAGGGAGGGGAGAGAAATGTTCATCACCATCACGCGCTCCATGCTGCGCCGTGTCGCGGCGGCAGCGGCGGCTTTTGCGGTCGTCGCGGCGCTTTTCATGATGTTCCCGCAGGGAAAGACCGAGCAGACCGCAGCGGCGGACGGAAACTGGGGACTGTCGTTCCGCGCGGAGGGGCAGCAGCCCGAAGGCAACGTCTCCGCCGGAGAGCTGCGGCAGTGGGATGCGTATTATGTGGGCGATACGGCGGAAAAAGTCATTTATCTGACGTTTGACGCCGGCTATGAGAACGGCTGCACAGCAGCGATTCTGGACGGCCTTGCGGACAAATACCGGGAACTCACGGGCGAGGAGATGAAGAAATTCTACCGTCCGCCGCAGGGAAAGTTCAGCGAGAGCAATCTCGCCATGGCGCAGAAGCTCGGCTACCGCACGATCTTCTGGTCGCTCGCCTATGTGGACTGGTATACCGACGATCAGCCGACCGATGAGCAGGCGTTTTCCAAGCTCGTGCCGCGCATCCATCCGGGCGCGGTCGTGCTGCTGCACTCGACGAGCGCGACCAACGCGCGCATCCTCGATGAGCTGCTCGCAAAGTGGGAGGCGCTCGGCTCCCCCTTCGCCTCGCTCGAGGAGCTCGCGGGCGAAAGGGCGGAATGAACGCGCGTCACGAGTAGTCCTCGAGCAGCTGCGTCAGCTCGGTATCGCTCCGCAGCGTGATGCCGCGGCGGAGCGCTTCCCGGTCGGCGCTCGGCAGCGTGCGCACATCGATCGCCGTCGTAAGGATGACCTCGCCGTTCTGCGAGATGGTCAGGTGCGTGCCGTCCGTACCGGCGACGAGCGAGGCGGCGTCTGCGGGAACGGCGGCAGGCGCACGGACGGCGCGCACGGCAAGGACGAGCATGACGGCGGCAAGGAGCAGAAAGATCAGGAGCGCGGCGGCGCGCTGCCGCGCCTGACGGCGTGCGAGCAGAAAAAATCCCTGTAGCATTGACAAAACCTCCGTTACAGATGTAATTCCTAAAATAGACAAGAGAGAGACTGCGTGATTTGAGTATTCCCACAAAATTTTTGTCTATTCCGCGAAGTTCTGTAAAAATAATTTGGCATTTCGGCTCTTGTGTGTTATAATGGCATAGACCGCTATAATACTGTATTCCCGCTCTGTCCCGGCACAGGGGCGAAAATGGGGATATTTCATTCTGCGGGCGTTTTTTCAGCCGTGCGGGAACAAAACGGGCGGTGAAAACGTCCGTACCTGTACAGGTAAATGACAGCTGCCCGTGCGCATTCTGCCGGGCATACCCTGCGGCCTGCGGCTGCCGGGCAAGGAGGATACCGAATTGTCAAAAAGAAAAAATGGATCGGTCATCGGACGGTTTTTCGGACGCCTGCTGCTGACGTTAGTGCTCGTCGGCGTGCTGTGCGGCTGCTTCTGCGGCATTGCGTTTGCGTTCTATGTTCATACGAACATCAACCCGTCCGCGAAGGAAACTGCTTCCGAAATCAGCAAAGGTCTCGGCCTGAACCTCAACTCGTTTATCTATACGACGGACGCGGAGACAGGCGAGGAGACCGTTTATGAGACCATCAAGGGCCGCGAGAACCGCGAATGGGTCGACAGCGACAAAATTCCGGACAATCTCAAGAACGCCGTCGTCGCCATCGAGGACGAGCGCTTCTACAAGCATCACGGCGTAGACTGGTGGCGCACGCTCGGCGCGGTCAAGGGCTGGGTGCTCGGCGGCGACCAGTACGGCGGCTCGACGATCACGCAGCAGCTCATCAAAAACATCACTGAGGACAAGGATTACTCCATCAAGCGCAAGGTAAACGAGATCTTCCGTGCTTTTGCGCTCGAAAAGGAGATCGACGACAAGGACCGCATCCTCGTCATGTACCTCAACACCATCTACCTCGGCTACAACAGCTACGGCGTGCAGACCGCGGCAGACCGTTACTTCGGCAAGGATGTTTCGCAGCTCGACCTGGCGGAATGCGCCGTTCTGGCCGGACTGACCAACAATCCGTCCATCTACGACGTATACAACCATCCCGACAAGGTAAAATCGCGTCAGGAGACCATTCTGTCGCAGATGCTCGATCAGAACATGATCACCGAGGACGAGTACAATGCGGCCGTTTCCGAGCAGCTGAACTACCGTCCCTACGAGGAATACCAGAAGGACGTCAAGTCCACCTACAGCTACTTCACCGATGAGGTCATCAAGGACGTCATCAACGATCTGAAGGAGCAGAAGGGCTATTCCGAGCTGGTCGCAGAGAATATGGTATATTCCGGCGGCCTCAAGATCCATGCGACCATTGATACCAAGGTTCAGGATGCTCTGGACAGCGTATATACCGATGATTACGCGTTCCCGAATACGGAAAAGTACGGCGAAGTGCCGGAAAGCGCCATGGTCATCACGGACAAGCAGGGCGATATCGTCGCGATCGCAGGCGGACGCGGCCAGAAAACGCTCAGCCGCTCGTTCTCCTTCGCGACCGATGCACGCCGTCAGCCGGGTTCCTCGTTCAAGCCGCTGGCAAGCTACGGCCCGGCGATGGATGCGGGCATCATCGTTCCGAGCACGACGATCTACGACCGCGCCTTCTCCGAGGGCGAGGACGGCATGCCGTGGCCGATGAACGACGGCAAGTACCCGACCGGCCGCTCCCTGACCATCAAGGAAGGTATTACGCGCTCGCTCAACACCGTCTCGGTACAGGTGCTCAACGCACTGACACCGCAGGCTTCCTATGATTTCCTCACCAGCCAGCTCGACATCAAGCTGGTCGGCAATCGTACCAATGAGGACGGCACAGTCCAGTCGGATATTGCTCTGGCGCCTCTGGCACTCGGCGCGCTGACCGACGGCGTGACGGTCCGCGAAATGGCCGGCGCCTACTCTACCTTCATCGACGACGGCGTGTTCGGCGGTACGCGCACCTATACGAAGGTGCTCGACAACGAGGGCAACACCGTTCTTGAAAACACTCCTTATACCGACAAGGGCTTTACCAACGTCCATACCGTATATGATATGCTCGACTGCCTGCAGAACGTTACCGCACACGGTACCGCCTACGGCATTCAGATCGACGGCGTGGAGACCGCGGGCAAGACCGGTACCACGAGCTCGAACACGGATATCTGGTTCTGCGGCGTAACGCCGGAATACTCTGCGGCGGTCTGGGTAGGCTATGAGCATAACTACCGTCTGGACGGCCTGTACGGCCGAAACGCGGCGGAGATCTGGCTCAAGGTCATGGAAAAGGTTCATGCCGGCGACAGCGGTCTTGTCTTTGACTCGCATCCGCAGGATTTCGTCGAGGAGACCTACTGCATGGATACCGGCCTGCTGGCATCCGGCGCCTGCCGTGAGGCAGGACGCGCGGCGACCGGCCGCTTCTGGAAGGACAAGGTTCCGACGCAGACCTGCAGCCATGAAAACATCGAGGAGAAGTACGACTTCGAGACGAGCGGCATGGATGACTACTACGACGAGTATGACGACGAGGAAAGCGACGACAGCTCGAACACCGACAGCAGCACCGACTCGACCGATAACGGCGACAGCAGTTATGAAAACGGCGACAGCGACGACAGCAGCGGCGGTGATGACGGCGGCGATGACGGCAGCAGTGGCGGAGATGACGGCGGCAACATTGCACCGGCGCCCGATCCTGAACCGGCGCCCGATCCGGCAGAAGAAGACCCGGAGAGCTGATACTCGGCATGCCGGACAGTCCGGCACAGAAAAGTAAATACAGACGGGCGGAGGGCCGCGAATGCAGTTCTCCTCCCGAAAAACGTTCAGTGCTGCACAAGGCCGCACAGACCGGGGCGTTAGCGGTGCCTTGAACCTGCAATCCGCTTCAGCAGGGGTCGTGCAGACAAAGAGGGTCGCATATGCGGCGAGGCAGCCACTCACAGGACGATGAGAGACCGGTACTGCGCAACGGAGGACTGTGAACCATGTCAGGCGGGGAACCGAGCAGCATTAAGCAGAAACCATCGTGTGCCGCAGAGCTGCCGATCTTGAGTCCGAAATGCGGAAAGGCAGCCGGGTGTGTGTTTTCGAATTGCCTGCGTGCGGTCTTGTGGAGCACTGAACTAATTCGATTGAAACCACGCTTTCAATCGAATGGGATATACCGATCCTTGCGGCTCGGATATATCCCGACGGGACAAAAGTTCCTCCCGATGGTCGAAACTTTTGCTCCGACCTGTATAAAAACCGAGGCGCATGTCCCCGGTTTTTATGCGTTTGCGAAGCAAACGCATTGAATGCGCGCTGCCGCGCGAGTGATATATCTGCGCGGAAATCAGCTTTATCGACAGGCTTTGAGGCGGGCTTACGCCCGTCTCTTTTTTATAACAGGAACTGCGGAGGGAGGGTTTCGCTTTGTATCAGGCTTTATACCGCAAATGGCGGCCGCAGACCTTTGCGGACGTGATCGGACAGCAGCATGTCACCGACACACTGCGCGCTCAGCTTCAGAGCGGCAGACTCAGCCATGCGTATTTGTTCACCGGTACGCGCGGCACGGGCAAGACGACCTGCGCGAAAATTCTCGCCCGGGCGGTCAACTGCGAGCATCCGGTGAACGGCGACCCGTGCAACGAATGCGCCGCGTGCCGCGGCATTCTGGACGGCTCGGTGCTCGATGTGACCGAGATCGACGCGGCGTCCAACAACGGCGTCGACAACATCCGCGACCTGCGTGACGAGACGCGCTATACGCCCGCGCAGGTCAAAAAGCGCGTGTTCATCATCGACGAGGTGCATATGCTCTCGATCGGCGCGTTCAACGCGCTGCTGAAAACGCTCGAGGAGCCGCCCGAGCACGTGCTGTTCATCCTCGCCACGACCGAGCTGCACAAGGTCCCGGCGACCATTCTTTCGCGCTGTCAGCGCTTTGACTTCCGCCGCATCGGCGCGGAGGACATCGCGCGTCGACTGCTCGACGTCGCGGCCGGCGAAGGCATCGAGCTGACCGAGGGGGCGGCGCGGTTGATCGCCCGCCTCGCAGACGGCGCGATGCGCGACGCGCTGTCCATGCTCGACCGCGCAGCGGCGGCCGGCGCCGTCGACGAGGAGACGGTCACGGCGGCGCTCGGCGTGATGGGGCAGGACGACGGCGTTCATCTTGCGGAGCACTTCAAGACAGGCGATCTCGCGGCGGCGGTGACGCTGCTGGAGGAATACTACAGCGCAGGCCGCGACCTTGCGGCGGTATTTGACCAGATGCTCGGCCTGATACGCGACGCGCTGCTCGTCAAGACAAGCAGAACCGATGTTTCCGCGCTCATTTCACCGGCGTATACAGTGAAAACGCTTCAGGGACTGTGCGACGGCCTCGCGGCCTCGACGCTCATCGCGTGGAGCCGCATCATCGGCGACTCGCTCGACCGGATGCGCTCGGCGGCGAACCGCCGCGTAGAGGCCGAGCTGTGCGCCGTGCGGCTGTGCAGTCTGGGCGCGGAGAATTATGATACCCTCGGCGGCCGCGTCGAGGCGCTCGAGGAAAAGCTCAAAAACGGCGTGCCGGTGCAGGTCGTGCAGACGCCGCAGAGCGGCGGCATGACACCTCCGCCGCCGAGAGATGAGGACGCCCCCCCTCCGCCGGGCGACGAGGACGCGCCGCCGCTGATCGACGGGGAGCCGGCACCGCAGGCGAAGCCGGGCAAACCGGCCGGCCCGACGCTGACGCTCTGGCCGCAGTGGGCGCGGCTGCTCGATGCCCTGATGGGAAAGATCAACGTCGGCGCACTGACGAACATCAAGCTCGGCGCGAAGGGCGCGCTCGAGGACGGCGCGCTCGTCATCCTCTGCGAGGACAGAATGGCTTATATCCTCGCGCATAAGGATGAGACGCTCGCGGTCATCCGTGAACAGGCGGCGAAGCTGAATGGCGGCCCCATCAAGGTCCGCGTGCGTGAGGCGGGAGACGAGATCATACAGGAAAATAACGCGAAGGTCGATGAGCTGATCGGCCACGCGCAGGAACTTGACATAGAAATCAAGACACTTTAAGGAGGACACTTAAGATGGCAAAGGGTAAGAATTTCGGCGGCTTCGGCGGCGGCATGAACATGCAGGCAATGATGAAGCAGGCGCAGAAGATGCAGGAGAACATGCTCAAGGCACAGGAGGAGATCGCCGTCATGGAGACCACCGGCACGGCGGGCGGCGGCATGGTGACCGCAGTCGTTACCGGCACCTCCACGCTCAAGAGCATCGAGATCAAGCCGGATGTTGTCGATCCGGATGACATCGATATGCTTCAGGATCTCGTTGTCGCGGCGGTCAACGAGGCGCTCAAGGCGGCGACCGAGAAGTCGCAGAGCCAGATGTCCGCACTGACGGGCGGTCTCGGCGGCGGTCTGGGCGGCCTGCTGTAATGGATTACTTCGCACCACCGGTCGAGCGGCTGATCGAGGAGTTCGCCAGGCTGCCCGGCATCGGCCAGAAGAGCGCGCAGCGTCTGGCGTTCCATGTGCTCGATATGCCAAAGGAGGACGCGGAGCGCTTCGCGAGCGCCATCCGTGAGGCGAAGGAAAAGACCTTCACCTGCAAACGCTGTCAGAACCTCACGGACAGCGAGGAATGCCCGATCTGCGCGGACAAGTCGCGCGACCAGAAGACCATCTGCGTCGTGGCAGACCCGCGCGACGTGATCGCCTTCGAGCGCACAAAGGAGTACCGCGGCCTGTACCATGTGCTTCACGGCACGCTCTCGCCGATGGGTCATGTCGGCCCGGACGATATCCGCATCCGCGAGCTGGTGCAGCGCATCGCCGACGAGGGCACAGAGGAGGTCATCCTCGCGACCAATCCGGACACTGAGGGCGAAGCGACCGCGATGTATATCTCGCGCCTGCTCCAGCCGTTCGGCATTAAAATCACGCGCCTTGCCTACGGCATTCCGGTCGGCGGACATCTTGAGTTCGTCGATGAGGTCACGCTCACCCGCGCCCTCGAGGGCCGCCGGGAGCTGTAAGCGGCTCTCAATCTTGCTGTATATTGTGTAATATTATAAAATGACCAGCTTTGCCGGTCATTTTATACCTCGACTCAGCGCCCTTGGGGCGCGTCCGGGGGTATCAAAATTCGGTTTCTGCGGAACCGGATTTTGTAGATAGGGGGTATTGGATACCCCCTATCGCGCGCGAAGAGCGCAAAAAAACAGGAACAGCCGGGCTTTCGCCCAGCCGCTCCCGCAATAAAAGGTAGGATAGAGAGTAGAAAGCAAGAACATGTGGGGGGATCTTACGCTTTCCACATTTTTTATGATACGGAATAATTGTGTACATTCTGTGAACATTTCGCTGAAAATTATATTTGGGAGGAAAAAAGCCTGTGGCTGATCTGAAAAAAGAAATTGAAAATCGGCGCACATTTGCGATCATTTCGCATCCTGACGCCGGTAAAACGACCATAACCGAGAAATTCCTGCTGTACGGCGGAGCGATTCAGGAGGCCGGCATGGTCAAGGGCAAGAAGAACAGCCGCCATGCGGTTTCCGACTGGATGGAGATCGAGAAGCAGCGCGGTATTTCGGTCACATCCTCCGTCCTTCAGTTCCGCTACGAGGGCAAGTGCATCAACATTCTGGATACCCCGGGCCATCAGGACTTCTCCGAGGATACCTACCGCACGCTGATGGCGGCGGACGCCGCCGTCATGGTCATCGACGCATCTAAGGGCGTCGAGGCGCAGACGCGCAAGCTGTTCAAGGTCTGTGCGATGCGCGGCGTGCCGATCTTCACCTTCATCAACAAGATGGACCGCGAGGCGCGCGACCCGTATGAGCTGCTCGAGGATATCGAAAACGAGCTCGGCATCGGCACCTATGCCGTAAACTGGCCGATCGGCTCGGGCAAGCGCTTCAAGGGCGTGTACGACCGCATGGATGACGAGGTCATCGCGTTTGAGGGCGCGGACTTCCGCCACGAGGTCAAGGCGCAGCGCCTGTCCATCGATGATCCCATCCTCGAGGGTCTGCTGCCCGAGGACCAGTACCAGACGCTCATCGACGATGTGGAGCTGCTTTCCGGCGCGGGCGACGAGTTCGACCTCAAGGCCGTGCACGAGGGCAGGCTTTCGCCGGTATTCTTCGGCTCCGCTCTGACCAACTTCGGCGTCGAGCCGTTCCTGAAGAAGTTCCTTCAGATGACGCCGCCGCCGACTGCACGCACCGCGGACATCGGCGTGATCGACCCGTTCGACCCGCATTTCTCCGCATTCGTGTTCAAGATCCAGGCAAACATGAACAAGGCGCACCGCGACCGCGTCGCATTCATGCGCATCTGCTCGGGCAAGTTCGAGCGCGGTCAGGAGGTTCTCCACGTTCAGTCCGGCAAGAAAATGTCGCTCGCTGCGCCGCAGCAGCTGATGGCGCAGGACCGCTCGATCGTAGACGAGGCCTACGCAGGCGACATCATCGGTATTTTTGACCCGGGCGTGTTCTCCATCGGCGATACCGTGTGCGACCCCAAGCATAAGTGCGTGTTCTCCGGCATCCCGACCTTCGCGCCCGAGCTGTTCGCCGTCGTTCGCCAGAAGGATACCCTCAAGCGCAAGCAGTTCGTCAAGGGCGTTGAGCAGATCGCGCAGGAGGGCGCGATTCAGATCTTCCGCGAGCCGAATGCCGGCATGGAGTCGGTCATCGTCGGCGTTGTCGGCGTGCTCCAGTTTGAGGTGCTCGAGTACCGTCTGAAGAACGAGTACAATGTCGAGATCATCCGTGAGAACCTGCCGTATGAGCATGTCCGCTGGGTCGAAAACGACGAGGAGGACTTTGATGTGAAGCGCCTCCAGCTGACGAGCGACACCAAGATCGTCGAGGATCTCAAAGGCAACACGCTCCTGCTGTTCACCTCGCCGTGGAACATCACCTACGCGACCGACCACAATGAGGGCCTGCGTCTGGCGGAGTTCTCGGAAAACGCTTAAAGAACTGTCGCGGAACCACGGTTCCGCCGACAAGCTGTGTTCTGACAGCGCTTCGCGCCGCAGAACACGGACGTCCGAAAGTTCCTATTCAGAAACTTTCTCCCTCTTAAAGTCAAAAAACCGAGGTACACGCCCCCGGCTTTTTGGAATTTGCTTTGCAAATTCTATTTCATACGCGCTGCCGCGCGGTAGATGTTTTTGTTAAATTTCATCTGCAAGCCTTTTTACAGCCGCTTCGACTTTTTTCGGTCGTGGCGGCTTTTTTTTCATGTGCCCAGCCGGGTGAGTTCGGTGCCGGGGTAGTAGTGCGCGAGGATCTCGCGGTAGTCCGCGCCGTTTTCGGCCATGTATTTCGCGCCGTACTGCGACAGACCGACGCCGTGGCCGTAGCCGATGGTGTGAAAGGTGAGCGAGTCATCAGCGGTCGTGACCGTGAAATTGGTCGAGCGCAGACCGAACAGCTCGCGCACCGCCGTGCCCTCGACCGTGACGCCGCCGAGCTTTACGGTTTTGATGCCGCCGGCGTCCGAGCGGACCGAGGCCTTGAACCAGGCGGAGGGCGGGCCGGAAAGATCGGCGGCAGGGAAGGCGGAGCCGGCCTTTTCGCGGAAATCGTCCGCTGAAACAGTGACAGCGCTCTCGTAGCCGTCAAAAGCCGTACCGCCGGGACTGACCACGCTTTGCAGATAGGGGACATCCTCGCCCCAGACATCGGCGGCGGACTCGGTGCGCGGGCCGCTGACACAGTGAAATACCGCCGCGATGGGAGCGCCCTCGCTCGTCAGGATTTCGCCTTCGGTGTCGCGGACTGCCGCACGGATGGCGGAGAGTTCGTCAGTGCCGAATACGGAGACTGCGGGACTGCGGTAGGCGGCGCAGTGGCGGTAATCGTCGCACAGATCGGCGTCGGGATGGGCGTCCGGACGTCCGCGGGACAGCTTGCACAGCGCATAGGTTCGTGCGGCGACCGCCTGCGCGCGCAGCGCCTCACGCGGAAAATCTGCCGGGATCTCCGCGGCGGTGACGCCCTCTACATAGCTTTCGAGCGTAAGCTCGGTCGGTTTGCCGTCGATCTGCACAGTCACAGTTTCGTTTTCGGAAACGGCCGCCGTTTCAGCGGCGCCTTCGGCAGATTCATGTGAAATATCCTTCGGCCAGAGCATGGGCAGCAGGAAAAGCGCCGCCACGAGCAGCACGGCGGTAAACAGCAGTCGGCGCACAGGTCTCATCTCCCTTCGTTCTTCTGGGACAGTATATGCAATGAGTCCGAAAAACAGGACATAAGCATACGGTTTTCTATTGACATTGCTTCTGATTTGAAGTATTATGGAATTAAGAAATACGAACGAATGTTCGATAAACGAAGGTACGAACGGGAGGTACAACATGGAACTCTGCAAAATGGCTCAGGAATACCGCCGCAACACGGCGCTGCTCGAACTGCGCAAGAAACAGCTTTTGGCGGCAAAGCGTCACGCGAAGCAGTACGAGGTGAAATACAGGCTGATGCGGCGCATCCGCACGCTGAACGAAATGATAAACGAGAGCCGTCTGGCGGCGTTCGAAATGGAGAATTATTATGAAAAGGAGGGGGAGTATGTCGGGCGAACGGCAGTATGACCGCTGTGCATATGAAAGCTATATTCGCGATCTCGGACAGGAGGACAGCACGCTGCGCGCGGCGTTCCGGACGGCATTTTTCGAGGCGATGCGCAGCGAGCTGACCGCGCGGCAGTACGAGGTGCTGCGGCTGGAGACGGTCGAGGGGATGAACGGCAAGGAGGTCGCGGCGCGTCTCGGCATCACGCAGTCTGCGGTTTCGCGGCACAAGTCGCGCGGCATGAAGCGGCTTCGATCGCTGCTTTCCTATAACCTCGAGCTGCTCTAAGGGGGACGCTGTCCCCCTTAGATACGCCCCCGGTTCCTGACGAAACCGGGGGCGATAACCCCCTCTCGTCCGCACAGCGGACGAGGCCGCGCCGCCGCGGCGCGGGCAGAGGTAAGAAAGTCAGGTACACGCCCCGACTTTCTTGGAGATTTTTACGCGGCGCTCTGCGGAGCGCCTGTCCTGCCTGTTTTGCCGAAGGCAAAATGCGGCAGGAGAAAGCGCGCAAAGCGCGCAAAAGGCACGCCGTCGGCGTGCCTTTTATTTGATAGCTTTCGGACGTCCGTGTTCTGCGGAGTCAGAACACAGCTTGTCGGAAAAACGAAGTTTTTCGACTGCTTAAAAGAAAAACGCGACATCAGGCCGCGCATTTGCACCGCCCCGTCGCGTTTCTTGGCAATAAATAAAAACGGCGGCAGGGAGTAGTCTCAAACCTACCACCGAACTTGTGAACACATTATACATCGATTCCCGGCCGGACGGCAAGATAAAAAATTCACAAAATCGAGTTTACACCTTTTCAACATTTGTACAAAATTACAGGACGGTTACAGGCCGTCCTGCGCACAACGGAAGCACGCAGGAAAAGAGCGCGTTTTTCGGCAGAAAAGATGCAGATTTTCCGCGGATTTCTCTTTACAAAAGGCGTGCGGTGTGTTATCCTATATATACTGTTGCCCCATGCTTAGCTGTCGGATAACCGGACGCGTTCCTATCGCTCCATTTCACCAAGCCGCGGCCCAGCCTGAGGGTACAAAAATCATATTTTCGAAAGGTGAAAACGAACATGATCCGTAAGGAAGACAAGACTGCCGTTATCGAGGCAAACCGCACCCACGCTACCGACACCGGTTCCCCGGAGGTTCAGGTTGCAATTCTGACCGCCCGCATCAAGGAGCTCACCGAGCACCTGAAGGTTCACAAGAAGGACAACCACTCCCGCCGCGGCCTGCTGAAGATGGTTGGTCAGCGCCGTTCCATGCTGGCTTACCTGCAGAAGAAGGACATCAACCGCTACCGCGCTCTGATCGCTAAGCTGGGTATCCGTAAGTAAGAAACGTTTTATAGGGGAGCAGTCTGCTCCCCTGTTTCTATACCTGCGAAAAAAGCATCTGCTTTCCCCAAGGAAGTTTATCAACCGGGCGGCATAAACCTGCTTTTTAGCGTTTGAAAGAGGGACGAGGGCAGCTTCGCTCCTGTTTCAAGTGCTAAAAGCCGGTGCCGCCCTCCAAAAATCAAAGGAGGAAACAAAATGGCAAATATCAACCACTTTGACTTCAAAAACTACCGCGTTTTTGAGACCGAGATCGCCGGCCGCAAGCTGACCGTCGAGACCGGCAAGATGGCGCAGCTGGCAAACGGCTCCTGCCTCGTCCGCTACGGCGAGACCGCAGTCCTCGTTACCGCCACCGCATCCGCAAAGCCGCGCGACGGCATCGACTTTTTCCCGCTCTCCGTTGACTTCGAGGAGCGCATGTACGCCGTAGGCCGCATCCCCGGCTCCTTCATGCGCCGCGAGGGCCGTCCGTCCGAGAAGGCGATCCTGTCCTCCCGTCAGATCGACCGCCCGATGCGTCCGCTGTTCCCGAAGGACCTGCGCAACGACGTTTCCATCGTCTGCACCGTTCTCGAGAACGATTATGACAACTCTCCCGAGGTAGTCGCTCTGCTGGGCGCTTCCATCGCGGTCTCCATCTCCGACATCCCGTTCGACTACGTTGTTGCCGGCTGCCAGGTCGGCATCGTCGACGGCAAGACCGTCATCAACCCGACCTCCGAGCAGCGCAAGGTTTCCGAGATGGACGTTACCCTGTGCGCGACCAAGGACAAGATCGTCATGATCGAGGCCGGCGCGAAGGAAGTTCCGGAGGACGATATGTTTAACGCCCTCATGGAAGCACATGAGGAGCTGAAGAAGGTCTGCGCGTTCATCCAGTCCATCAAGGACGAGATCGGCAAGCCGAAGTTCGAGTATGAGCATCACGACATCGACCACGACCTGTTCGACAAGCTCGAGGCAGAGTGCAACGACAAGTTCGAGGCCGCTATGGATACCGACGACAAGACCGTCCGCGACGCAGGCGTTCGCGAGATCGTTGACGCATTCGAGGCGACCCTGTCCGACGAGTACAAGGAAGAGCACGACGCAAACCTCGCTGAGTGCGTAGACAAGCTCCAGAAGAAGATCGTCCGCCGCTGGCTGGCAAACGGCAAGCGCGTCGACGGCCGCGGCATGGAGGAAGTCCGTCCGCTGGCTGCCGAGGTTCACGTTCTGCCGCGCGTTCACGGTTCCGGCATGTTCACCCGCGGTCAGACCCAGGTCCTGACCCTCTGCACCCTGGGTACTCTGGGCGATGCACAGGAGCTCGACACCATCTTCGAGGAGAAGGAAAAGCGTTATATCCATCACTACAACTTCCCGTCCTTCTCCGTCGGCGAGACCCGTCCGTCCCGCGGCCCCGGCCGTCGTGAGATCGGTCACGGCGCTCTGGCTGAGCGCGCTCTGCTGCCGGTCATCCCGCCGGTAAGCGAGTTCCCGTACGCGCTGCGTCTGGTTTCCGAGGTCATCTCCTCCAACGGCTCCACCTCTCAGGGTTCTGTCTGCGGTTCCACGCTGGCTCTGATGGATGCAGGCGTTCCGATCAAGGCGCCGGTTGCCGGCATTTCCTGCGGTCTGATCACCGACGGCGGTCAGGAGACCACCTTTACCGATATTCAGGGCGTTGAGGACTTCTACGGCGACATGGACTTCAAGGTAGCAGGTACCAAGAAGGGCATCACCGCGATTCAGGTCGACATCAAGGTCGACGGCCTGACCCCGAACATCATCAAGCAGGCGTTCGAGAAGTGCCGCGTTGCCCGTTACGGCATTCTGGACGAGATCATGCTCAAGGCGATCCCGGAGCCGCGCGCGGATGTTTCCGACTGGGCGCCGAAGATGACCACCATGCACATCAACCCGGACAAGATCCGCGAGGTCATCGGCAAGGGCGGTTCTGTGATCCAGAACATCGTTGCTGAGTCCGGCGCAAAGGTCGACATCGAGGACGACGGCACTGTTACCATCGCCGCTGTCAAGGCGACCGACGCTGACAAGGCAAGAAAGATGATCGAAGCGATCGTCAAGGAGCCGGAGCCGGGCGAGATCTACTACGGCAAGGTCGTTCGTCTGATGAACTTCGGCGCGTTCGTAAACCTGCTGCCGGGCAAGGACGGCATGGTTCACATTTCCAAGATGGCTGACCACCGCATCGAGAAGGTCGAGGACGCTGTCAAGGAAGGCGACATGGTCTGGGTCAAGGTCATGGAGATCGACGACAAGGGCCGTGTAAACCTGTCCATGAAGGACGTAAAGCCGGAAGAAAAGGTCAAGTAATCCGGTCTGAAACAGAAAAAAGGGCTTCAGTGCGAAACGTGCTGAAGCCTTTTCCTTTTTATTTTATCATATCCTGTCGGCTCATGAAATTGTTTCCCTTTCAAAAGACGGGGGAACTGTGCTATAATGGAATGCAAAGAAAAATCGACGGAAGGGAAGGACAAGCCTATGACCTCTGTGCTGCTGCCCGAGGGCGAGCTGCGCGTGGCGCGGTGCGATACACTTGACAAGCTGATCGCGGTCGGTGACGGCGACGCTGCGCTGCTTTACCTTTATATCCTGCGTCACGGCAGCGAGGACGGCCGGACGGCTGCGCGTGCGCTCCATTTATCCGACGAGCGCTACGAGCGCGCGGCGTTCACGCTCAACAATCTGAGCGCACCGGCTGCCGAGACGAAAAATACCGAAAAGAGCGAAAATGCCGCGCCGCAGTATACAGCAGCCGAGCTTCGCCGCGCACGAAACGAGGACGGCGAGTTCTCCGCTGTATGCGATGCCGCGGAGAATGCCTTCGGCCGCGCGCTCACCGAGGGCATGCTGCGCAGCCTGCTGACCGCCTATGACCATCTCGGACTGGACGGCGGCGCGATCATCGAGCTGCTCAGCTACCTCAAGAACGAAAAGGGCGAGGTGCGCCTGTCCGACATCAAGCGCGAGACCTATCAGTGGGCGGACATGGGCATCGTCAACGCGCAGGACGCGCAGCAGTATCTGGCGCGGCGCGTTAACGAAAAGCCGTTCATCGAGGCGCTCTACCGTGCGCTCGGCGCGGATCCGGCGCAGCCGGCCCCCAAGGAGCAGCGCGTCTGCCGCTTTGCGCTCGCGCACGGCTTCCCGGCGGAGTCGGTCGAGCTGGCTGTCCGCCGCACCGAGGCGCATCAGGGCCATCGCAGTCTGGATTATACGCTCGGCATCCTGCGCCAGTGGGAAAAGAGCGGCGTACATACCATCAGCGAGATCACGGCGCTCGAGCCGGAGAGCCGCACGGCGGCGGTCGCTGTCGGCCAGACCGAGGCGCAGCCGACGGACAGCGGTACGCTCGCGGACTGGGAGCAGGCATGGCTCGCGCAAAAGGAAGAGATCAGACGGAGAATGAAGGAGGCGGAAGCGAATGGCTTATGATAGGAAACTGCTTTCTGCGGCGCGCAGAGAGCTGGAGCGCGACCGCGAGGCGCATGAGGACGAGCTGGAGGCGCGCCGCCGGGACGTCTATGCAAGGGAGCCGCGTATCCGCGCCATCGACCGCGAGCTTTCTGCGACCGCCATTCAGGTGCTCCGCGCAGCACTCGAGCAGGGAAGCGACCCGGAAAAGGCGATCGCGTCGCTGCGGGAACGCAACCTGAGTTTGCAGGAGGAGCGTTCGCGCCTGCTGCGCGGTCTGGGTCTGCCGGCCGACTGGCTGACGAACAGGCCGATGTGCGAAAAATGCGGCGATACCGGATATGAGGGCGCGGCGACCTGCGAATGCGTCAAGCGCCGCTATGCCCGTCTGCTCAAGCAGCAGCTTTCCTCCGTTCTTCCCATCGAGGATCAGAATTTTGAAAAGTTCAATCTCAGCTATTATTCGCCGCGGATCGACCCTAATATGCACGATTCACCGCTGGAAAACATAAAGGTCAATCTGTTTGAGTGCAAGGCATATGCACGGAATTTCGGCGAAAACTCGCCCAATCTGCTGCTGTACGGCTCGACCGGACTCGGCAAGACCTTCCTCTCCACCTGCGTGGCGGAAGCGGTCTCGGCGCGCGGCTTTTCGGTCGCCTACGACACCGCCATCAACATCATCGCCGCCTACGAGACCATCAAGTTCGGCAACGGCGACGGCGCGGCGGCGGCGGAGCGCGCGGCGCGGTATGAGCGCGCCGACCTGCTCATCATCGACGACATGGGCACCGAAATGGGCACCGCGTTCACGGTCTCCGCACTCTACAACCTCATCAACAACCGCCTGATGGCGCACCGTCCGATGATCGTCAACACCAATCTGCTGCCCGACGAGCTGAAAAAGCGCTATTCGCCTGCCGTGGCGTCGCGCCTGCTCGGCGAATTCAAGCAGCTGCGCTTTTTCGGAGACGACATCCGCATGCTCAAGAGCCGGATGCAGAACCGTTAAAAATCTTTCAAAGACTGTTCAAAAACTGTTCACACATTACGGGGCGAAGTGCGGTATACTGACATTGTCAGCAAGGGAAGCCGCAATCCCGAAGCTGACGACCTACCGATCTTTTTATTTCTCTTTTTTACCCCCTTTTATTTTGTGAATGACGGAAAACGCCCCGAACTCGTTCCCCCGCGAGCCGGGGTGTTTTTCTGTCCGTTTGAAGGAAAATGTGCTCTGATCGTCGCGCCAGCTCTGTTAATAATTTTTCAAAGACTGTTCAAAAACGGTTCACACATCGGCGCGGAAAGTGCGGTATACTGAATATGTCGAAAGGAAGTTTCCCCCTTCTTCCGATCGACAGACAAGTTTGATTCTTTTTTCTTTTTCTTTTCCCCTCTTTTTTCGAACAGCGAAAGCGCTCCGCAGATCCGGCATCCCCCTGCCGGGTGCGGAGCGTTTTCGTCTGTCCGGAAGGGCGGTTTTCCGCCGAAACAAATCTTTCAAACTCTGTTCAAAAACTGTTCACACATTGCGGTGCGGAGTGCGGTATACTAACATTGTCAGCAAGGGAAGCCGCAATCCCGATGAAGCTGACGACCTACCGATCTTTTTATTTCTCTTTTTTACCCCCTTTTTCAAATCTGTATACTGGATGAGCAGGCACCGTTTTCGCTTCCCCCGGCGAGACGGTGCTTTCTCGTTGCTTTCAAAAATAAAAGAGGCGGCTCTGCTTGCGAAAAAGAGAGGAATAGGGTATACTGATACATAGCAAGAAACGATATGTTAGGAGATGTTTTATATGGGTTGCTCGCACAACTGCGACAGCTGTTCGTCGAACTGCGGCGGCGAGAAGAGCCTCAAGGTCGCGGCTAACAAGGCTGCGACCGTCCGCAAGGTGATCGGTGTTGTTTCCGGCAAGGGCGGCGTAGGCAAGAGCCTGCTGACCTCGATGATGGCGGTCGGCATGACGCGCAAGGGCTACACCTGCGGCGTGCTGGATGCCGACATTACCGGTCCGTCCATCCCCAAGACCTTCGGCGTGCACGACAAGCTCGAGGGCTGCGAGGAGGGCATCATCCCGGCACGCAGCGAAGGCGGCGTGCAGATGATCTCGATCAATCTTGTCCTGCCGAACGAGGATGACCCGGTCATCTACCGCGGTCCGATCATCGCGGAGACCGTCAAGCAGTTCTGGTCGGACGTTGTATGGGAGGACGTAGACTTCCTGTTCGTCGACATGCCTCCCGGCACGGGCGACGTACCGCTGACCGTATTCCAGTCCCTGCCGGTAGACGGCATCATCGTCGTCACCTCTCCGCAGGATCTGGTCTCCATGATCGTCGGCAAGGCAGTCAAGATGGCCAAGATGATGAACATTCCGGTGCTCGGCATCGTCGAGAACTACAGCTATCTGGAGTGCCCGGACTGCGGCAAGCATATTTCCGTCTTTGGCGAGAGCCATGTAGACGAGGTCGCGGCGCACTACGAGCTGCCGGTTCTGGCCAAGCTGCCGATCGATCCGAAGCTTGCTGAGGCGGTCGACGCCGGCAAGATCGAGGACGCGAAGCTGCCGGACGCACTTTCCGGCGCGCTTTCGACCGTGGAGGGTCTGTTATGAAAATCGGCGTAGCATTCGACGAAGGTCAGATCGCGGCCAACCTCGGCTCCTGCAAACAGGTGCTCGTCGTCACGACCGAGGGCCGTGAGCCGGTCAGCAAGCACATGGCGGAGGTGCGCGGCACCTCGACGACCGACCTCATCAAGCTCGCGAGCATGGAGCAGATCGATGTGCTGATCTGCGGCTCGCTCGGCCTCGCCATCCGCAACGCGCTCGAGATGATCGGTGTGCTGCTCGTGCCCGGCTGCGAAGGCCCGGCCGAGGAGGCGGTAGCGAAGTTCCTCGTGGGCGAGAAGCAGGGCGACCCGACCCTGCTCGAGATCGGCCGCGAGGAGGACCCGGATGACCCGATGGCGTGCATGCACGACTGCGCGAAGTGCTCCGGCTGCGGCCCGAGCGAGCTGCTGAAGAGCATCCCGGTCGAAGAAATCAAATAGCCTGTCGAAAAACTTCGTTTTTTCGACAATCAACCGCGGTGGAGAATATCTGCCGCGGTTTTTGTCTGTTCTGATAAAAGTGGGAGCATTCGTTTGTGCAGAAATGCCATATCTTTCTGCCCTTTCTTCTGGTATACTGAGGAAAATAAAGGCAGGAGGGATGCAAATGAGCACAATGGACACAAATTTTGCGCTCGATATGGAGCGCGAGGAACGGCGGGCGGCCGGCTGTCCGTGGCGGCGGTATTTCGCGCGGCAGTTCGACTTCGCGCTGTACGGTCTCCTGTGGAGCCTTGCGGCGCAGTGGGGGCTGCGGCTTAACATCGGCGGCTCGTATGTCATGCTGAAAGTACTGAGCACCGTGGTCGGCGCGGTGCTCATGGTCGTCATCGAGCCGTTCCTGCTGCATTTCTGGGGGACAACGCCCGGAAAATGGCTGTTCGGCATGGAGATACGCACGCCGAACGGCGAAAAGCTCGCCATCCGTACCGGCTTCTACCGCACCTGGCAGGTATTCACCGGGGGCATGGGCTGGGATCTTCCCATCTGGAGCTGGTACAGGCTGTGGAAGAGCTATCAGGCGAGCACGGCAGGCGAGCTGCCGTGGGACATTGATAACGGCTGCCACATCGTCGTGCATGAGCGCAAGACGAAATGGTACCGTGTGCTGATGTTCCTGTTTGCGTGGCTGCTCGTTCTTGCGGCGGAGTTCGGCATCAGTTTGTACGCAGACCTGCCGCGAAACACCGGACGGCTGACTTTTGCACAGTATGTGGATAACTGCAACAATGTGCTGAAATACCATGAGCTCGGTTGGTCGATGCGTTCAGACGGCAGTCTCGGTCAGGGCTGGGACTCCGAGGGCGGCATCGTCACGCCCGAGGTCACGGCGGAGACCGACGCGGACGGCTATGTGACGGCGGTCGAGCTGCATATCGACACGGATGATGTCGTCAACGGGACGTGCACGGACGTCAAGGAAATGCTGTACTACGGCTATGCGCTGCCGCACGAAAAGAAAACGATGCTCGCGATGACCGATGAGATGCTCCAGAACACCGAGAATTTTACGGCGACGCTCGGCTCGCTGACCATCACGCAGAAGGTCACATTCGAGAACTGCACCGTGATAGGCGAGGGCGAGAACAGGATCTACTGGCCCGAAGAGGGAAAAACCGGCCATTATACGATGGACCTCCGCATCGCGGAAAACTGATAAAAACTGGAACAGAAGGGCTGTCCGCCGAGTGCGGACAGCTCCTTTTATCTGCACGGACGAAAATATTCCCAACAAAACCGGAAATTTATCAAAAAATGATGATGCAATTTGCCATGTCCTGTTGTATAATAAGGTTATCATCGGAAAATCGGGTCGACAGACCCTATGGAACGAAAGGACTTCTGAAATGGACAATATGACTGCCGCCCTTGTTGGCGGCCTGTTTGACGAAAGCGGTATTTCCGCTTACGCGCGTCCGGTGCTGTTCGGTACGGCAGGCGACGCGGTGCGGGATGCGCTGCCGGATGCAGTGGAAAAGTGCTATTTTGTACATGACGACCGGGAGCCGGCGCTCGACGGCGCGGAGAGCCTTGCGCTCGACGAGACCAACCGCTTCGCCTCGCTGAAGGCGCTGCCGGAATGCGGTCATGTGCTGGTGCTCGCGGCGCCGTTCGGCCTCGCGGAGGAGGACGCGCTCTTCCATCTGGCGGAGACGCATGTCACGACCGGCTACGGCGTCAGCGTGCTCGCAGCCGAGCAGCAGGGTTTTGACGCGGAGGGTCAGCCTGTTCCGCGCGATACGCACTGCTTCGCGGCGCTGTTCACCTATGAGATGCTCATGAAGGCGCTCGAGAGCGGCGCGGCTGATCTGGACGGTCTGGTCGCGGCGGCTGTCGCGGCAGGCGCGCAGAAGGGCATCGCCGTCACCAACAAGATCTATGCCATCAACGACGGCGCTGCGGCCTTCATGGCGCAGGTCACAATGATGCAGCGCATCAACTTCGGACTGATCAAAAAGGGCGTGCAGATCTTCGATCCCACGAATACCTATATCGCACCCGACGCGGACATCGCGCCCGGCGCGGTCATCCTGCCCGGCTGCCACATCCGCCCCGGCTGCAAGGTCGGCGCAGGCGCGGTCATCGGCCCGAACTCCATCCTCGAAAAGGCGGAGATCGGCGCGGGCACCACGGTCAACAGCTCGCAGGTCTATGAGTCGAAGGTCGGCGAAAAGGCAACGGTCGGCCCGTTCGCCTATATCCGCCCGCAGTGCGTGGTCGGCGACGGCTGCCGCATCGGTGACTTCGTTGAGCTGAAAAAGTCGACGATCGGAAACGGCACCAAGGTCTCGCATCTGACCTATATCGGCGACGCGACGGTCGGCGAGCGCGTCAACTTCGGCTGCGGCACGGTGGTCGTCAACTACGACGGCTATGTCAAGAACCAGACCGTCATCGGCGACGACTGCTTCATCGGCTGCAACACCAATCTGGTCTCCCCGGTCAAGCTGGGTGACCGCGTGTTCACCGCGGCCGGCACCACGGTCACCAAGGACGTACCGGACGGTGCGCTCGCGGTCGCGCGCGCGCGTCAGACCACGCTCGACGGCTGGAATGACCGCCGCCGTGCAGCGCATGAAAAGAAATAACAGATACAGATCAATAAATCACCGGATAAAAAATACTATGACGGAGGCAAATCAATGATTTCTCACGGAAAAAATATCAAAATTTTCTCCGGCAACTCCCATCCTGCGCTTGCGATGCAGATCGCATCCGCTCTGGGTCTGCCACTCGGCAAGGCAACCATCTCGACCTTCGCTGACGGCGAGATCTCGGTTTCGATCTCGGAGTCCGTTCGCGGTTCTGACGTATTCCTCGTTCAGTCCACCTGCGGCCCGGTCAACAACAACCTGATGGAGCTGCTCATCATGATCGACTCGTGCAAGCGTGCCTCGGCAGGCCGTATCACTGCGGTCATCCCGTATTTCGGCTACGCACGCCAGGACCGCAAGAGCAAGGCGCGCGACCCGATCTCCGCGAAGCTCGTAGCGAACCTCATCACCGCAGCAGGCGCAGACCGCGTGCTGACCATGGACCTGCACGCAGCGCAGATCCAGGGCTTCTTTGACATTCCGGTGGATAACATGCTCGGCTCGTCCGTGCTCATCCCGTACATCGCCGGCAAGTTCGGCGTCGGCACCGAGGACACCGTTATCGTATCTCCCGATCTGGGTTCTGTTACCCGTGCGCGCAAGTTCACCCAGAAGCTCGACATGCCGCTCGCAATCATCGACAAGCGCCGCCCGAAGGCGAACGTTTCCGAGGTCATGAACATCATCGGCAACGTCAAGGGCAAGAAGTGCATTCTGGTCGACGACCTGATCGACACCGCAGGCACCCTCGTGCATGCAGCTGAGGCGCTCGTAGAGCGCGGCGGCGCGACCGAGGTCTATGCGTGCGCAAGCCACGGCGTTCTGTCCGGCCCGGCGATCGAACGCATCAAGGAGAGCCCGATCAAGGAGCTGACCATCCTCGACACCATTCCGCTGACGAGCGAGAAGAAGCTCGACAACATCAACGTGCTGTCCGTCGCGCCGGTATTCACCGAGGCGATCGCACGCATCTACGAGGAGACCTCGGTTTCCACCCTGTTCGACTGAGCTGCCGCTTTCGATTGAAACCACGGTTTCAATCGAGGATTGACGAAAAACCGCGTCCTGCGGACACATTTTTTCGTCCCTTGTATAATTTCCGTGATACATGCTCCCGGAAATTATGAATTTGCTTTGCAAATTCTATTTTATGCGTGCTGCGCACGAAGCGCGCGGCATGAACTTAATCTTATGGATGGAATAGCTGCTGCACAGTTTGCAGCAGCTATTTTTATATTTTCAGAAAGAGGTATCTATGAAGATTTTAACCATCGGCGATGTTGTCGGCGAGGCCGGCCTTGACGCGCTGCATGCGCTGCTGCGCAGGATAAAGCGCGATACCGGCGCGGATTTTGTCATCGTCAACGGCGAGAACGCCGCCGGGAACGGCGTGCTGCCGCGTCAGGCAGAGGACATCTTTGATGCCGGGGCGGATGTGGTGACGCTCGGCAATCATGCCTTCGGCAAGCAGCAGATCGTTCCGTATCTCGACGAGCACAGCGATATCCTGCGCCCGGCCAACCTCGCGCCGCAGAGCCCGGGGCAGGGCTGGGGCATTTTTGACGGCCCGCAGGGCAGCCGCCTGCTCGTCATCGACCTGATCGGCCGCTGCGATATGAAATACGGCCCGGACAACCCGTTCCTGTGTGTCGACCGCATCCTGAAGGAAAACGAGGGCCGGTATGACGTCGCCCTCGTCGAGTTCCACGCGAACGCCACGAGCGAAAAGCTCGCGATGGGGTATTATCTGGACGGCCGCGTTTCCGCCGTCTGGGGCACGCATACCCATGTGCAGACCGCGGACGAGCGCGTCAACCCGAAGGGGACCGGCTATATCACCGATCTCGGCATGACCGGCCCGTATCATTCCGTGCTCGGCGTGCGCATCGAGCAGTCCATCGCCATGTTCCGCGGCGATCTGACCGAGTATTTCAAGACCGCGCCGGGCGACTGCGCGGTGTCGGGCGCGGTGTTCGAGATCGAGCGCGGCGGAAAATGCGTATCGGTCGAGCGGGTGTGGAAGGAATACAAGGTCCGCTGAGGCTGTGCGCAGATGTGCATTCCCGCGGACAAGTGTCCGTGACAAGAAAGCACTCGAAATATAGAATACTTTTGTACATTCTGCAAGAAGTTGAAGTGGAACTTGCAAAATTGCGCAAAATCGGTTGACGAGACCGAGGGTTTTGCGGTATGCTATATACGAACAACAATGGGCCTTAGGTACTGACCGCCAAGGCTATGGACAGCATCGGGAGCTGTTTTGGGAAGAGCGCTTCCGGTGTGTAAGGAGGAATATACTGATGAACTCGCTGCTCAAGAAATTCACGTTCTCAGAGGAACTGACCGACGTGATCGAAAACTGCAAGGGCGTTTCCGTGCCGACCAGCAAGGCAGAGCTGTACGACATGGTATTCGGTCCCGAGCATGCTGATGTGTACGACGTTGTATTTGACGTACCCGGCAAGGGTCTGTTCAAGGAAGCGGACGTTGTCCGCTGCAAGAACGGTGCATCCGTTAACTTCACCGAGGACTACATGCGCCGCCGCGAGCCGGACTGCATGCGCATCGCGGACGACAAGCCGACCGACAAAAAGCGCTTTGCTGACGTTTACGGCTACAAGTTCGACAAGCTGCGTCAGGAGACCATGGAATGGTTCAAGACGCAGGAGCTCATTCTGATGCCGTTCAATTCCGGCGGCAACGAATACGGCTACGGCTCCATGCTCGTCTGCCCGAAGCAGTGCGCGTTCTTCGCCTTCGCGCTGGCACATCTTCAGGGTTTTGTCAACGCTGAGGAGACCGAGGGCTACAAGCCGCGCGCCATCATCTACGTTGCGCCCCCGTTCCGTCACACCCATTTCGAGGGCAAGCAGGTCGTCGTCCACAACCGTCTGGACGACTGCCACGAAGTATTTTCCTACAACCTCTATCCGGGTCCGTCCGCGAAGAAGGGCGTTTACTCGGTTCTGCTCGACATCGGCGAGCAGGAGGGCTGGACCACCTGCCACACCTCCGCAGGCCGCCTCATCACCCCGTATGAGAACGAGCTGGTCATCATGCACGAGGGCGCCTCGGGCGGCGGCAAGAGCGAGATGCTTCAGGACATCGCGCGCGAGCCGGACGGCGAGGTCCTCCTCTCCACCAACACGGTAACGGGCGAGAAGACCTACCTGCATATCAGTTCCACCTGCAAGATCGAGCCGGTGTGCGACGATATGGCAACCTGCTATCCGGGCGTGCAGAACAACTCCGGCAAGCTCGTGCTCGTCGACGGCGAGGACGGCTGGTTCCTCCGCATGGACGGCGTAACCCATTACGGCTGCGACCCGGTTTACGAGCGCATCTGCACCGAGCCGAAGGAGCCGCTGTGCTTCTTCAACATGGAAGGCCATCCGGGTGCGACCCTGCTGATCTGGGAGCACACGCTGGATTCCAACGGCAAGCCGTGCTCCAACCCGCGCGCCATCGTGCCGCGCTGGGATGTTCCGAACATCGTCAAGGAGCCGGTAGAAGTAGACGTACGCTCCTTCGGCGTCCGTATGCCTCCTTCCACCCGTGACAACCCGAACTACGGCATCATGGGCATGCTGCACATCATTCCGCCGGCACTGGCATGGCTGTGGCGTCTGATCGCGCCGCGCGGCTTCAACAACCCGTCCATCGTCACCGGCAATGAGCTCAAGAGCGAGGGCGTAGGTTCCTACTGGCCGTTCGCGACCGGCAAGCGCGTTGCACAGGCAAACCTGCTGCTGCATCAGATCGTTGACAGCCCGAACACCCGTTATGTGCTCATCCCGAACCAGCACATCGGCGTATACAAGGTCGGCTTCGCGGCTGAATGGATCTCCCGTGAGTATCTGGCCCGCCACGGCGGCGCAAAGATCCGCAGAGAGCATCTGGAGCCGGCGCGCTGCCCGCTGCTCGGCTACGCGATGAAGGATCTGACCATCGACGGCCAGAAGATCCGCTCCAAGTACCTGCGCGTCGATACGCAGGACCGCGTAGGCACCGACGGCTACGACGCAGGCGCGAAGATCCTGACCGATTTCTTCCGCAAGGAGCTGGCAAAGTTCGATACGCCGGAGCTCGATCCGCTCGGCAAGCAGATCATCGACTGCTTCATGAACGGCGGCAAGCTCGAGGACTTCGAGGCGATCACCCCGACCGGCCTTTAATAGACATCAAAAAAGAGAGACTTTTCAGTCTCTCTTTTTTTTGTCGGCGCAGCCGACGCTTTCCTGATGATCTATGTCTTGCCTGCGCGGAGCACGGCCGTCCGAAAGCTCCCGTGCGGAGGCTTTCCCCCTGTAAAAGCACGAAAACCGAGGCGCATTGCCCCGGTTTTCCTTTTTTATGCGTTGCCGTACCGCTCGGCGAGCTGCTGGCTGATGAACTGGCGTGCGGTGCGCGGCGAACGGCCGTTGCGGCGCAGCGCAAAGCGCTCAGCGAGCAGGTGCAGCTCGTCCCGCTCGAGCGTAAGACCGCTCTCGTCGGCGAGCTGCTCGACGATGTACAGATATTCGTCCTTGTCCGGAACGGAGAAGGTGATCTCGAGACCGAAGCGGTCGGACAGGGAGGTGACGGTTTCGAGCGTGTCGCGAACGCGGACGTCGTCGCCCTGACGGTCGGCCATGCTCTCGCGGATGAGGTGGCGGCGGTTGGAGGTCGCGTAGATGACAAGGTTGGACGGCTTGCCGGCGAGACCGCCCTCGATGAACGCCTTGAGGGCTGCGAAATTGTCGTCCTCACGGTCAAAGGTCAGGTCGTCGAGGAATACAATAAAGCGGAACGGCGAGCGGAGCGTCTGCTCAAACAGTTTTGGGAAGCAGGTGATATGGCGCGGCGACATCTGGATGATCTTGAGGCCGCGGTCGGCATACTCGTTGGCGACCGCCTTGACGGTCGAGGATTTGCCGGTGCCCTTGTCGCCGTAGAGCAGGATGTTGTTCGCGTCCTTGCCGTCGAGGAAGGCGCGGGTATTCTGGAGCACCTGCTTTTTCTGGCGTTCGTAGCCCGGCAGGTCATGCAGGCGGATGGTGTCGGGATGGACGATCGGGAGCGCCGAGCCGTCGTCCTGCATGGAGAACGCAGAGGACTGCGCGAAAAAGCCGTAGCCCTCGCTCTGGTAGTAGCCGGCAAGATCCGCGCCGGTGGTGAACGGAAGCGCGGCGGACGGCGCGAAATCGGGCAGCGAACGCAGCGCATCCGCATCAAAATGCAGAGCTGCCGCCTCGCACAGCTGACTGCCGGAAAGAGCGAGCAGGCCGTTCAGCACCTCGATGTCGTGGGTCGCGGCGGCAAGTAGCGCATCCGCCGGGGCGTCGATCGTGTCGGTCAGCGTGTTGACGTCAAAGTGGACCGCGTTCAGAAAGAAGCGGGAAATATCGCCGCAGGCGAAGCGTGCCGCGCACAGCGCACCGTAGCGGTCCGCGAAATCGGCCGCAGAGCGGTCAAAGGCGGAAAGCGTCTCGGCGTATGCGTTCACGAGCGGGAGCCTGAGTACGCCGCGCAGAACGGAAAGCGCGTGCAGACGCAGAGAAAGGTCGGAAAGTTGCATGGGTGACACCTCTTTATATATTTTGCGTTGCTTTTAGGATAACACACCCGGACACGGTTTTCAACATAAGATGAAAGAGAAAAGTTCACGTGCACGGAAAATCTGAATGCACGGAAACATCCACAGGCTGTGGACAACGGGAGGCGCTGATATGAATTTTGCTCTGCTGGTCTGTCGGGGACAGACCGAGGCTTCGGGGATGCAGCATCAGCTCGGGCGGCTCGGCATTCCTGCGGAGGTAGTGAGGCCGCCGCGTCACACACGCACCGAATCCTGCGGCTGGGCGGTGCGCATCGAGGCACGGCAGACCGGGGAAGCGCTCGCGCGGCTGCGCGTGCTGGGGATCGTGCCCTGCCGCATAGAATACGAGGGGGAGAAAGGATGAACTATCTGGACAACGCCGCGACGACGCTCGTCAAGCCGCGTGCGGTCGGGGAAGCGGTGCATCGTGCGCTCACAGGCGCCGCCGGGTACGCGAGGGGCGGCTATGCGGCGGCGCAGCGCGCAGGAGACCTCGTATACGACTGCCGCGAGCAGGCGGCGGCACTGTTCGGCCTGTACGACCCGTCGCGTGTCATATTTACGCAGAACGCCACGCACGCGCTCAACATCGCCATCCATGCGCTCGCAAGACCGGGGATGAAGGTCGCGGTGAGCGGCTTCGAGCACAACGCGGTCATGCGGCCGCTCGCGCTGCACGGCATCGACCCGGCCGTGCTGCACACGCCGCTCTGGCAGCCGGAGCGCATGGTGCAGGAGGTCAGAAGGGCGCTCGGGGAAGGGACGGAGCTGTTCATCCTGAATCACGTTTCCAACGTGTTCGGCGCAGTCTGTCCGCTCGACGAGATCGGGCGGCTGCTGAGCGCGGTCGGCGTGCCGCTCATCCTGGACGCCTCGCAGTCGGCCGGCGTTCTCGAGCTCGATGTCTCGCGCTGTCCCTGCCTCGCGGCGGTGTGCATGCCCGGTCACAAGGCGCTGTACGGCCCGATGGGGACGGGACTGCTGCTCGCGCTCGATGACCGTCTGGCCTCGCGCCCGCTCATGGCGGGCGGCACGGGAAGCCTGTCGGAAAGCATGAACCAGCCGGATTTTCTGCCGGACGCGCAGGAGAGCGGCACGCCCAACGTCCCCGGCATCGCCGGGCTTGCCGCCGGTATCCGCTTCGTGCGCTCGGTCGGCGCGGCGAACATCGCCGCACATGAGAGAAAACTCGTGCGCGAGCTTGCCCGGGCGCTCGAGGCGAACGAAAGACTCGAGGTATTCAGCCATCCCTCGCAGACCGGTGTGCTCTCGGTCCGCGTCAAGGGCGTTCCTGCGGAGCAGGCTGCCGCGCAGCTGGCGGACGCAGGTATCGCCGTGCGCGCCGGTCTTCACTGCGCTCCGCTCGCCCACCGCACCGCAGGCACGGAGGAGACCGGCACGGTCCGTCTGTCTTTCTCCTTTTATTCGACGCCGGGGCAGGCCGAGCAGGCGGCCGAAGCTTTCAAATTGGTAAAAAAATTGTGAACGCGCTATACAGAAAGAAGGATTTGTGATACGATAATATAAGTATGGCCGAACGGGGATCGAAGAAAGGAAAACCGCAGCGGCCTGCTGTGATTTTTCAAAACACTGCCCCTTCCTGTGCGCAGGGGCAGCGGCATAAAAGGGACAGGAGACTTTATGAGTACATTTCAGACATTGTTTTCCCAGGATATCGGGAGGATGAACTGGAGAACGGTGCTGGACTCGTTTTTCAGCGCGTTCAACCAGTTCCGCACCATATCCTTTATTGATATTATCGATATACTGATCGTTGCGTATATTATCTACCGCATCATGAAGCTGCTCAAGGACACGAGCGCAGAGCGCCTGATCAAGGGTATCATCATCCTTGTCGGCATTATGCTGCTGGCGAGCATGCTGCATCTGACCATGATCTCGTGGCTGCTCCAGCAGGCGCTCAATGTCGGCTTGTTCGCGATCGTGGTCGTGTTTCAGCCTGAGCTGCGCCGTCTGCTCGAGCAGATCGGCAAGGGCAACTTCAGCCGGCTGATCGTGCCGGCAGACGCACCGGACGAGGTCGAGAGCATGATCACCGCGACCGTTTCCGCCTGCGCGGATATGTCGCGCACCAAGACCGGCGCGCTCATCGTGTTCGAGCGCCGCGAGCGTCTGGGCGAGATCATCTCGACGGGCACCATGGTCGATGCCGCGCCGTCCGCCGAGCTGATCAAAAACATCTTTTTCAAGAACAGTCCGCTGCATGACGGCGCGATGATCGTGCGCGCAGGCCGTGTCTGCGCCGCAGGCTGCGTGCTGCCGCTTTCGGGCAACCAGAGTCTGTCGCGCGATCTCGGCACGCGCCACCGCGCGGCGGTCGGCATGAGCGAGAGCGCGGACAGCGTGCTCGTGGTCGTCTCCGAGGAGACCGGCTCGATCTCGGTCGCCATCGGCGGCATGCTCAAGCGCCATCTGTCCCCTGATATGCTGCGCAAGCTGCTCGAAAACGAGCTGCTCGACAGCGAAAAGCAGGAAAAGAGCCGACTTGCCGCGATTCGTGATATGTGGAAGGGAGGCGCAGGCAAATGAAGAACATTCTGAAGAAGCATGATATTTCGCTGCGCCTGCTCTCGCTGCTGCTGTCGGTCGTTCTGTGGGCGGTCGTCATGGACATGGACAACCCGGAGCGTCCGCGCACGTTCGACAACATTCCGGTGCGCATCAGCGGCGCGACGGTGCTCCAGCAGCAGACCGGCCTCTCGCTCATCGAGGGCGCCGACTCGACGGTAAAAATCACGCTGCGCGGCCCGAGCAAGACGCTCGGCGACATCAAGGCGAGCCAGATCGCGGCGTCGGTCGATGTTTCCGGCCTGACCGAGGCGAACGAGTATGACCTGCCGGTTTCGGTCACGGTCAGCCGCTCCGGCCTCGAGGTGGAATACATCTCCCCGTCCAAGGTGCATGTGCGCGTGGACAAGGTGGATACGAAAGACATCCCGGTCGATGTGAACGTCACGGGCACCCCGGCGGACGGCTGCCGCGCCGGCAAGCCGTCCTCGCCGGTCAGCACCATCACGGTGCAGGGCCCGGCGGCCGAGCTTGCGAACGTGGCCAAGGCGGTCGCGGTCATCGATGTGACGGGCGCGGAGTCTACGCTGACCAATATCGAATGTCCGGTCACGCTGTATGACAGGGACGGCACGGTCGTCGCCTCGCAGCACATTACGAGCAAGACCGAGAAGATCAAGGTCACGGTGCCGATGTACAACATCGACACGCTGCCGCTGACCGTCACGCTCAAGGACGGCGGCAAGCTGACCGCGCATCAGGTCAAGTACAGCATCAGTCCGGAGAGCGTCAAGGTCGTGACGAGCGACCAGGCGTCCCTCGGCGACCTCAAGGAGCTCAATCTCGGCGAGATCGATCTGGGCAGCGTGCGCACGGGCGTGCCGATCGAGCTGTCCATCCGCGACAAGCTGCCGGAGGGCGTTTCGCTCGAAAACGGTCAGCCGGACAAGGCGAAGGTGACGATAACCGTGGACGGCATCGCGACGCGCAAGGTGCAGGTCTCCAAGTTCGCCCCGAACGATACCTCGGCGGACACCACGCCGTACAGCGTCAAGATCCTCACCAGCTCGGTCGAGATCGAGCTGCGCGGCAACGAGAGCGAGCTGCAGGAGGTCGAGACCGACAGCCTGTCGATCGGCCTGACGTTCGACTCGGTATCGCTCGGTACCGGCAGACACAAGGTCAAGGGCATCGCGGCGGCCATCGGTCTGCCGAGCGACGTGACGCTCGTGGAAGAAGACATCGAGGTGGAAATTCAGATCACAGGGGACGGCTCGGGCGGAGCGGACAGCGGTTCCTCTGACTGGACCGGCGAGAACGGGGAGGACAGCGAATGAGCCTGCTTGTGACCGGCATCCGGCTGCCGTTTGACGAGCCGGAGACGGCGGCGCTCGACAGGGCCCGCCGTCTGACCGGACTGCTATCTTCGGAGACCGAGGCTGCGGTGTGCCGCGTCAGCATCGACGCGCGCCGCGGCCAGATCTCCCGCGTATATTCGGTGCGTCTGGACGTACCCTGCGACGAGAAGGCATTTGCGGAAAAGCTGCAGATGCCGTCTGTGCGTTATAAAGAAAATGCAAGGCCTGCCGTTCCGCACGGCGAAAAGCGCCTTGCGCACCGTCCGGTCGTCGTGGGTCTCGGCCCTGCCGGACTGTTCGCGGCGTACACGCTCGCCCGGCATGGCTTCCGTCCGATCGTACTCGAGCGCGGCGGCGATATGGACGAGCGCGACAGGGCGGTAGATACGTTCTGGAGCGGCGGCGCGCTCGACCCGGACTGCAATATCCAGTTCGGCGAGGGCGGCGCGGGCGCGTACTCGGACGGCAAGCTGACCACGCGCATCGGCGATGCGCTGTGCGAGACCGTGCTCGAAACGCTCGCCGCGCACGGCGCTCCGGCGGACATCGTGAAAAAGGCCAAGCCCCATGTCGGCACGGACATCCTCAAGGATGTCGTGCGCGAGATGCGGCGCGAGATCGTGAAGAACGGCGGCGAGGTGCATTTCCGCACGGCGCTGACCGGCGTTTCTCTGAAAAACGGCGCGCTGACCGCCGTCCACGCGGACGGCATGGACATCCCCTGCGAGCGGGCGGTCATCGCGGTCGGTCATTCGGCGCGCGATACCTTCCTCGCGCTGCATGAAAACGGCGTTTACTTCGAGCCGAAGGCGTTTTCGGTCGGCGTGCGCATCGAGCACCTTCAGAGCGAGCTTGACCGGGCGCTTTACGGAAAATTCGCCGGTCATCCGCTGCTGCCGCCGGCAGAATACAACCTGTCGCGGCGCGCGGACGGACGCGCGTGCTATTCGTTCTGCATGTGCCCGGGCGGCGTGGTCGTCGCGGCGCAGAGCGAGCAGGATACGGTCGTGACCAACGGCATGAGCTATCATGCGCGCAGCGGCAAAAACGCCAACGCGGCGCTTGCCGTCTCGGTAGACCCCGAGGATTTCGAGAACGGAACGCCCTTCGGCGGCGTGGCGCTCCAGCGTCAGATCGAGCACGCGGCGTATGCGCAGACGGGCTCGTACCGCGCGCCGTGTCAGCGCGTGGGCGATTTCCTTGCGGACAGGCCGACGAAAAGTCTCGGCGCGGTAGAGCCGACCTATCCGGTCGGCGTGGAGCCCGGACGCGCGGCGGCGAGCCTGCCGGATTTCGCGCAGACTATGCTGCGCGACAGCCTGCCGTACTTCGGCAGGAAGATCCGCGGCTATGACGCGGCGGACGCACTGCTGACCGGCCCGGAGACGCGGACCTCATCCCCGGTACGCATGAAGCGCGGCGAGGACCTGTTCGGCCTCGGCGTCGCCGGACTCATTCCCTGCGGCGAGGGCGCAGGCTACGCAGGCGGCATCATGTCCGCTGCAGTCGACGGCATCCGCGCAGCGTTCCGCATCATGGAAGAATATAAACCAGAGTAAGCAATTACCAGAGTAGAGTAAGCAATTACCAGAGTGAAAATAAGGACTGAATCAAAATGACCCAACAGGGAACCATCAAAAAGCTGCTCCCCGGCGGCAGGGCAGAGGTCGAGGTAACGCGCCGTTCGGCGTGCGGCCATGACTGCGCCAAGTGCGGCGGCTGCGGCGGTCTGGAGACCCAGACGCTCTACGTCACCGCGCGCAACCATACCGATGCCGGCATCGGCGACCGCGTGCTCATCGAGGGCGAGACCGGCCGCGTGCTCGGCCTTGCGGCGCTCGTCTACATGCTGCCGCTCGTGCTGTTCTTCATCGGCTACGCCATCGGCAATGCGGCCGGCGGCGGTGCGTCCGGTGCGCTCGTCGGCGGCGTGCTGTTCGCGCTCGGCATCATCGGCGCGATCTTTTACAGCAGAAGAATGAAGCAGAACGGCGAAGTCCCGTTCGAGATTACGCACAAGCTTTAAGGCAACACCGCACAATTAAAGCTGCGGCGCTTTGCGGAAATTTTGTGCCCTGACTTTGTTGCGATTTCACGGTAATACATCAAGTATTACCGCAAAACCGCGCCTTGTCAGAACGCAAAATTTGCTCGCAAATCGCTCTTGTTCAATTATGCGGTATTGCCCTAAGAGCGCGGAGCAAACAGAAATTATGCGGGAACCGGGAGAATGATCTCGGTTTTCGTGCTGTGAGAGGGAAAGTGCGCGGCCCTGCGAACGGAAACGAGCCATCCGGCCGCATGAATTCTCTGAACTTTTTATGAATTTTCGCCAATTTTCCGTGTTCGCCCTTGTCATATGCGCGAAAGTTCGGTAAAATAAATTGATACCGCGAGAAGGTCAGTATTGTTATGAACACTGAGTGGAAAAATATGGCTTGCCTCGCGGAAATTCTGCTGTCGAAAAGACGGCGCGAAAGGGTTATGCGATGTTTGGCTTTATCCGACCGGTGAAGTCCGAGCTGAAGGTGAAAGAAGCGGACCGCTTCCAGCAGGTGTACTGCGGTCTGTGCCACGCCATCCGCGCACGGTACGGCCGGTTCTATACAATGTTTCTCAGCTATGACATGACCTTTTATGCTCTTGTCATCGGCAGCGGCGAGACGCCGAAGGCACAGACCGAGCGCCGCCGCTGTGACGCGCACCCGGTGACGAAACGGGTCTGCGCCTCGCCCGATGACGCGCTCGCGCTCGCGGCGGATGCGAGCGTGCTGCTGAGCTATCATAAATTCCGCGACAATCTTGCGGACGAAAAGGGCGCAAAGCGCCTGCTCGCCGCCGTACTGTGCCGCCTTGGACGGCGCGGCTACGAAAAAGCGAGGGCGCGCCTGCCCGAGGCCGACCGCGACATCCGCGCGGCGCTCGACGAGCTGCACGCACTCGAAAACGAAAACTGCGCTTCGATGGACCGCGCAGCGGACGCCTCCGCCCGAATGACGGCGGCGGTCGTGCCGCACACGGGCGACGCACGGGAGCGCGTTCTCCGGCAGATGTTCTACCATGCCGGACGGTGGCTTTACCTGCTCGACGCGGCGCAGGACGTCCCGGAGGACATGAAAACAGGCGCGTATAATCCGCTCGTTCAGCGCTACGCGCTGAAAACGCCTGACATCACAGACATAAAACAACCGCTGGAGCGCACACTGGAGCGGTCGCTCGCCGACGTATGCACGGCCTTCGACCTTCTGGATGCGCAGCGCGATGCGGAGATCATCCGCAATATCATTTTTCTTGGTATGCCGACCGTGACGAGACAGGTGCTCGACGGCACATACCAACCGAACGGAGGCAGGGGAAAGCATGGATCCCTATAAGGTACTCGGTGTAACGCCGCAGACGAGTGATGACGATGTAAAACGCGCCTATCGTGAGCTTGCGCGCAAGTATCATCCGGACAACTATGTCAATAATCCGCTCGCCGACCTGGCAGAAGCACGTATGAAGGAGATCAACGAGGCTTACGATACGATCATGAGCGAGCGCTCGGGCAAGACGGGCGCCGGTGCGGGCAGCACCGGTCAGAGCTATAATGGTCAGACCTACGGCCAGAGCTACGGCGGCCAGCGGACCTATGCCGGTCCGAACGCCGCGCTCTATGCACAGGTGCGCCAGGCCATCAATCAGGGCAACCTCAACATGGCCGAGAGCCTGCTCACCCGTGCGTCCGGCCGCGATGCCGAGTGGTTCTTCCTGACCGGTACGATCTACGCACGCAAGGGCTGGTATGATGAGGCGCAGCGCGCCTACATCAAGGCCTGTGAGCTCGACCCGGGCAACGCGGAATACCACAACGCGCTGAACAACCTCAACATGACCGGCGGCTACGGCGGCTATCGGCCGATGCAGGAGATGAGCGCCTGTGATTACTGCGTTCAGCTCGCCATCTGCAACTGCTGCTGCAATACCTGTCTGAACGGCTGCTGCGCAGGAGGCGGCTGCTGATATGAACACACGGGAAATTGCGCGCGGCGGACTGCTCGCGGGGTTTGCCGTTGTGCTGCTGTATATCGGCGGACTCATTCCGCAGGCAGCGCCTGCGCTGTGCATCTCGGCCGGCATCGTGTCCGCGGTGCCGCTCATCCGCAGCTTCGCGCTGCGCACCTCGTTCACCGTCTATGCGGCGGTGAGTGCGCTGTCGCTTATGCTCGTGCCGAGAAAGAGCGTCGCGGCAGCCTATATCGCCGTCTGCGGCCTGTATCCCATTGTAAAATACCTCATCGAGAGCCGCGTCCGCCCCGGCGCACGCATGGCGCTCAAGCTGGCATATGCGAATCTTGTGCTCGCCGTGCTGGGTGCGCTCGTATCAAAGGGCGTGTTTCCGCAGCTGGAAATGCCCGGATTTTTCGCGCTCGCGGCGTTCTGGTTCGCGGCGAACATCGGATTTGCCGTTTTTGATGCCGTTCTGACGCGGTTCATCCGCTTTGTGCGGCGGTATCTGCCGAAAATTTGACGGTTCCGCATGGAAATGCGTTTATATCACATGGATTTTCCTGAGGGGGAAGAGATAAAATGAAGAGTATGACCGGCTACGGCCGCGCGCGACAGGTGCTGCATGGACGCACCGTTACCGTCGAGCTGCGCGCCGTCAACCACCGCTATCTGGACTGCACGGTAAAGGCGCCGCGCCAGTTCGGCTTTCTCGATGACGCCGTGAAGAAGGCGGCCGCCGCGCGCATCGCACGCGGCAAGACCGAGATCTATGTCAGCGTCGAGACCGACGAGGGCGGCGATCTTTCCGTCACGGTAAACCACGCGCTCGCAGAGCGCTATCTGGCGGCGCTGCGCGAGCTGTCCGAAAAGTACGGCCTGCGCGACGATGTGACCGTCATGAGCCTCGCAAAGCTCCCCGATGTACTCGGCTCGGAGCGCATCGAGCAGGACGCGGACGAGCTGACGCAGGACGTTCTGACCGTATTTGCCGAGGCCTGCGACGGCTTCGACCAGATGCGTGAGCGCGAGGGCGAAAAGCTCGCGGAGGACGTCAGAAACCGCGCCTCGGTCATCGAGACGCTGGTCGGCGAGGTCGAGACGCGCTCGCCCGAGCGCGTCGCGGAGTACCGCGAAAAGCTGCTCGCACGCATGCGCGAGGTGCTCGAGAGCACGGACATCGACGAGACGCGCATCGTCACCGAGGCCGCGATCTACGCGGACAAGACGGCGGTGGACGAGGAGACCGTGCGCCTGCGCAGCCATCTGCATCAGCTCGATGGCATGCTGAACGAGGTAAAGCCCGTCGGCCGCAAGCTGGATTTTCTGGTGCAGGAGATGAACCGCGAGGCGAACACCATCGGCTCGAAGGCGAACGATGTCGAGATGGCGCAGACCGTCGTGAACATCAAGAGCGAAATTGAAAAAATTCGCGAGCAGATTCAGAATATCGAATAAAATATCGTATCAAACCGGCTGTGCCGCCTGAAAAACGCGGCGCAGCATGAGAAAAGGGGGCAGACCGAAGTGAAGCTCATCAATATCGGCTTCGGAAACATGGTGGCGGCGTCGCGTCTCATCGCGATCGTCAGCCCGGATTCCGCGCCGGTCAAGCGTACCGTACAGGAGGCACGCGACCGCGGCATGATCATCGACGGCACCTACGGCCGCCGCACGCGCGCGGTGCTCATCATGGACAGCGACCATGTTGTGCTGAGCGCACTTCAGCCCGAAACCGTCGCCGCGCGCTTCGCCGGCGACACCGAGGAAGGAGCAACAGAGGATGCGTAAGGGAACACTGTATGTTTTCACCGGCCCGTCCGGTGCAGGCAAGGGTACGGTGCTGGGCCGGCTGCTTGCCGAGGACGACCGGCTGTTTTTCTCGATCTCCGCGACGACGCGCGCGCCCCGTCCGGGCGAGCAGAACGGCGTGCACTATTATTTCCTTGAAAAGGCGGATTTCGAGAACCGGATCGCGCAGGGCGCGTTTCTGGAGCACGCACAGTATGTCGGCAACTACTACGGCACGCTCGAGGCGCCGGTCAACGAAAAGCTCGACGAGGGCTTTGACGTTATTCTGGAGATCGAGGTGCAGGGCGCGATGCAGATCAAGAAAAAGCGCCCGGATGCCGTGATGGTATTCATCGCGCCGCCGTCCTTCGAGGAGCTGGCAAGCCGCCTGCGCGGCCGCGACACCGAGGATGAGGCCAAGGTGCAGAAGCGCCTCGAGACCGCAAAGGGCGAGCTGGAGCAGAAGGATAAATTCGACTATGTGGTCGTAAACGACACGGTAGACCGCGCGGTAGACGAGATCAAGGGCATTCTTGCCTCCCGTCGATAACACAGGCAATCACAGATAAAATTATACACTGGGTAATATAAGGAGATTTGATTACAATGCTGAACCCTTCGATGCAGGAACTGATGAAACGAGTAGGCAACCGCTATCTGCTGGTCAATCTGGCCGCACAGCGCGCGCGCGACATTGCCGACGAGGCAGAGCAGAGCGGCGTGCCGCTGACCGACAAGGCGGTAAAGCTCGCGCTCGATGAGATCGCAGCCGGCGAGATCGTTTACCGTCCGGGTCCGCGCGTAGAGCCGGTCAAGACCGCAAACAACCCGATCGCCGCCGCAATGGTAGACGTTGACGACGACCTCGACGACGAGGAGCGCGCGTCGGACTCCGACGAGGAGAATGAGGACGGCGAAACGACGGTTTCCCGCCGCCGCATGGACGAGTTCGATGACGAGGAGCTCGACGACGGCGATATTCCGGAGGAGGACCGCTAAGCGATGCGCTTTGCAGGAAAGACCGTCGTTCTGTGCGTGACGGGAGGCATCGCGGCGTACAAGGCCGCCGACCTCACGAGCAAGCTGCATCAGAACGGCGCGGAGGTGCGCGTGCTCATGACCGAGTCCGCCGCACAGTTCATTTCGCCCATGACGTTCGAGACGCTCTCGGGCCGCCGCGCGGTCGTCGATACCTTCGACCGCAGCTTTCCGTGGGAGGTCGAGCATATCTCGCTCGCCAAAGCGGCGGATGTGTTCGTCATCGCGCCCGCGACCGCAAACGTGATCGCCAAGGCGGCGCACGGCATCGCGGACGATATGGTGACGACGACGCTGCTCGCGACCAGGGCGCCGGTCGTTGTCGCGCCGGCCATGAACACCGGCATGTATGACAACCCGGTGACGCAGAGCAATCTGGAAACGCTGCGCGGGCGCGGCTTCCATATCATCGACCCGGCGGCAGGCCATCTCGCCTGCGGCGACAGCGGCCGCGGCAAGCTGCCCGACACGCAGACCCTGCTCTGGGGCATCGAAAAGGCGCTGACCGGGCAGGATCTTGCCGGAAAGCATGTGCTCGTCACCGCAGGGCCGACGCAGGAGGCGATGGACCCCGTGCGTTTTCTGTCCAACCACTCGACCGGCAAGATGGGCTACGCCATCGCGGGCCGCGCGGCGATGCGCGGCGCCGAGGTCACGCTCGTGTCCGGCCCGACCGCGCTCGACACGCCGAAGGGCGTTAACCGCGTGGACATCCGGTCGGCGCGCGATATGTACGATGCGGTCCTGTCCCGCGCCGCGCAGCAGGACTTTATCATCAAGGCCGCCGCTGTCGGTGATTACCGCCCGGCGGAGACCGCGGACGAAAAGCTCAAAAAGGGCGACGGCGAGCTGAACATCCGCCTTGCGCGCAACCCGGATATTCTGGCGGCGCTCGGCGCGGACAAGCGGCCGGGACAGCTTCTGTGCGGCTTCGCGATGGAGACGCAGAACCTGCTCGACAACGCGGAGAGCAAGCTGCGCCGCAAGAACTGCGATATGCTCGTGGCGAATTCGCTGCGCGACAAGGGCGCCGGCTTCGGCACGGACACCAACATCGCAACGCTCCTGTTCGCGGACGGACACCGGGAACAGCCGTCCATTATGAGCAAGGCAGACCTCGCGGACCTCATCCTCGACCGTCTGCTCGGCATGAGCCGGAGATAACAGACTGCAAGGGCGGAGTGACCGGCTCCGCCTTTTGCGGCATAAACCATTATAAACAGCAGGAAAGGCCGTGACGATCCTTGGCGGAAACCATTTGTGCTGTCGCTCTGGATGCGGCGACCTACGCGATCGACAAGCTATATTCTTACCGTGTGCCGAACGAGCTGCGGGAACAGGTGCAGATCGGCACCCGTGTTCTCGTGCCGTTCGGCTTTGGCAATAAACGGGCAGAAGGCGTTGTGCTCGCCTTTCGCGAGGACACGGGCGAATACCGCCTCAAGGCTATCGTGGAAGCGCTCGATGAGCAGCCGGTGCTGACGCAGGAGCAGCTGAAGCTCGCCGCGTGGATGCGGGAGCGGCTGTACTGTACCTATTTCGACTGCGTGCGCGCCATGCTCCCGGCCGGACTGTGGTTCAGGCGGAACGAGATGTATACGCTTGCCCCGGATGCAGACCCGGCGGCGCTGCACGCGCGCGAGGGCGAGGAAGGCGAGGTGCTGCGCCTGTTCGACACGGCGGGGCAGACGCTTTCGCTCGCCGAGATACGCGAACGCCTCGGAAAGGGCGCAGGGCGCACGCTCGATGCGCTCGCGGGCGAGGGCATCCTCGTCTACCACAGCAACACCGTGCAGAAGACCGGCGACAAGACGGAAAAAATGCTCGCGCTCGACATGGAGTCCGATGAAGCGATGAGCCGGGTGCGGCGCAGCGCCGCGCGGCAGGACGTCGTGTCCGCGCTCGCGGACGGCATCTGGATGAGCCAGAAGGAGCTGTCCTACATGACGGGCGCGAGCGACGCCGCCCTGCGCGATATGATCCAAAAGGGCATCCTGCGTGTGAAATACGAGGAACGCATGCGTGCGCCGGACTTTTCCGATGTGCCGCGCGCGGCGAAGCCCGTGCTCTCCGCGCAGCAGCAGGAGGCGTATGACGGCATGGCCGCGCTCATGGATGAGCCGAAGGCGCAGGCCGCGCTGCTGTTCGGCGTGACGGGCAGCGGCAAGACGCAGGTCTATCTGCGCCTGATCGCGCACGCGCTCGAGACCGGAAAGAGCGCCATCGTGCTCGTCCCGGAGATCGGACTGACGCCGCAGGTGCTGCGGCAGTTCGCCGCACAGTTCGGCGATCTGGTCGCGGTGCTGCACTCTGCGCTGTCCGCCGGAGAGCGCTGCGACAGCTTCAAAAAGATCAAGACCGGCCGTGCGCGCGTCGTGATCGGCACGCGCTCTGCGGTGTTCGCGCCCGTGCGCGACCTCGGCGTCATCATCATCGACGAGGAGCAGGACGGCGCGTACAAGTCCGAGCAGAGTCCGCGCTACCATGCGCGCGACGTCGCGAAATACCGCGCCGTGCAGACGGACGCGCTGCTCGTGCTCGGCTCGGCAACGCCGTCTGTCGAGACATATTACGGCGCGAAACAGGGAAAATACCCGGTCTTCCGTCTGACCGAGCGCTTTCTCGGCGCCGGCCTGCCCGAGGTGCTCATCTCGGATATGCGCGGGCAGACGCGCGCCGGACGCTCGGGCGTCATCGGCGCTGACCTCGAGCGCGAGCTGCTCGACACGCTCGACCGAGGCCGGCAGGCGATCCTGTTCCTCAACCGCCGCGGCAACAGCCGGGTCATCGGCTGCGCGATGTGCGGCTGGGTGCCTGAGTGCCCGCACTGCTCGACGAACATGACCTATCATTCGGCCTCGGGCCGCGCGATGTGCCACTACTGCGGCGCGTCCATCAAGATCACGGGCACCTGCCCAGTCTGCGGCGGCGAGGAGCTGTTCACCGAGACCCCCGGCACGCAGCGCGTCGAGCAGGAGCTGAACGAGCGCTTCCCGGACGCGCGCGTGCTGCGCATGGACGCGGACACGATGAACACCAAGGGGGCGCACGAAAAGCTGTTTTCCGCCTTTGCGCGCGGCGAAGCGGACATCCTGCTCGGCACGCAGATGGTCACGAAGGGACTGGATTTCGAAAACGTGACGCTCGTCGGCGTGCTCGACGCAGATCAGAGCCTTTACGCGCAGGATTACCGTGCGAGGGAGCGCACGTTTTCCCTCATCACGCAGGTCGTGGGGCGTGCCGGACGGCGCTTCGACACCGGCCGTGCGGTCATTCAGACCTACAGCCCGACCCATCCGGTCATTCTGACCGCGGCGCGGCAGGACTACGAAAAATTCTATGAAAGCGAAATGGAAACGCGCGAGGCGCTGCGCTGTCCGCCGGTCTGCACGTTTACGGTGCTGACTGCGGCGGGCGAGGTCGAGCAGCAGGTGCTGAAAAGCCTGCTCGCGCTCAAAAACCGCCTGCTCAGCCTGATGGAAGGCCAGTATGCGGACGTAAAGGCGCCCGTTCTGGGCCCGGCGGCGGCGCAGGTCGTCAAGGTCATGGGGCGTTACCGCTACCACCTGACCATGCGCGCGAGAGACAGCGCGCGGTTCCGCAGTCTGGTCTCGGGCGTGCTGCGCGAGTTCATGCTCGACAGCCGCAACCGCGGCGTGACCGTTTTCGCGGACAGCAACCCGGATCTGTAAGCGGATCCCGGACTTCTATTTCATTGATCCCGGCAAGGAGCGATACCCATGAGCAGGTTCATTATTCGCAGAGCGAAGGCGGAGGACGGCGCGGCGCTCTGCGCGATCTACGCGCCGTACATCACGGACACGACCATCACATTTGAATACGAGGTGCCGACGGACGCGGCGTTTTCCGACCGCATCCGCGAGACCGCCGCGCAGTTTCCCTATCTCGTGTGCGAAAAGGACGGCGGGATCATCGGCTACGCCTACGCGCACCGCATCCGTGAGCGCGCGGCGTACGACTGGGATGCGGAGCTGTCCGTCTACCTGAAGCAGGGTACGCACGGGCGCGGCATCGGCACGGTGCTGCTCGCCTGCCTCATCGAGCTGCTCGAGATGCAGGGCCTTCGCCATCTTTACAGCTGCGTGACCATGCCGAACCCGAGAAGCGTCGGCATGCAGCACAGGCTCGGCTTTGAGGATGCGGGCGTCTGGCATAGCTCCGGCTGGAAGTTCGGCGCATGGCACGACGTCGCGTGGTTTGAAAAGCACGTGGGCGGGGGCGAGCCGAGGCCGGTCGTTCCGTTTCCTGAGCTTGACGGGGACAATATACAGAAAACACTCAATATCTACACAGAAAAGCTGAATTTGGAGGATAAATAATCATGGCACTTCGCAAAATTCTTACCAAGGGCGACGAACAGCTGGCAAAGCACTGCCGTCCGGTCGAAAAGTTCGACGACCGCCTGCATGTACTGATCGACGATATGCGCGAGACGCTGGAAAACTCGGGCGGCGTCGGTCTTGCCGCCCCGCAGATCGGCATCCTGCGCCGCGTCGTCGTGCTCCTCGACGTCAACAAGGACCCGGAGGAGATGGTCGAGCTGGTCAACCCCGAGGTCATCGAGCAGCGCGGCGCGGAGCGCGTCGTAGAGGGCTGCCTGTCCGTTCCGGGCGTTTACGGCTATGTGACCCGTCCGACATGGGCGAAGATCCGCGCACAGGACCGCTTCGGCAACTGGTTCGAGCGCGAGGGCGAGGGCATCGTCGCACAGTGCTTCTGCCACGAGACCGAGCACCTCGACGGCCACCTGTTCATCGAAAAGGTCGAGGAATATGTCGATGTCGAGCAGATGCAGGACGGTGAGGAAGAGTAATGCGGATCGTTTTCATGGGTACGCCGGATTTCGCCGTACCGAGCCTTCAGGCGCTTCTGGACGCCGGACATGAGGTCGCGGCGGTCTACACGCAGCCGGACAAGCCGCAGGGCCGCAAGCAGATCCTGACCGCGCCGCCGGTCAAGGAGCTTGCCCTCGCGCACGGCATCCCGGTCTTTCAGCCGGATACGCTCAAAAAAGAGGAGGAGCAGGCGCGTCTGCGCGAGCTTGCTCCCGAGGTCATCATCGTCGTCGCCTACGGCAAGCTGCTGCCGAAGGCCGTGCTCGACATTCCGCCGCGCGGCTGCATCAACGTCCACGGCTCGCTTCTGCCGCGCTGGCGCGGCGCGGCGCCGATTCAGTGGGCGGTCATCGCAGGCGACGAGAAGGCCGGCGTTACCACCATGCTGATGGCGGAGGGGCTGGACACCGGCGATATGCTGCTGACGAGCGAGACGCCGGTCGGCGCACGCGAGACTGCCGGCGAGCTGTTCGACCGCCTTGCGCAGTCGGGCGCGGAACTTTTGACCGAAACGCTCGTCAGACTGGATGAGATCACACCGCGTCCGCAGAACGACGCGGAGAGCTGCTACGCGCATATGCTCGACAAGAAGATGGCGGTCATCGACTGGTCGAAGTCCGCGCGCGAGCTCGACTGTCTGGTGCGCGGCCTCAATCCGTGGCCGATCGCGCTGACCAGCCTTGCAGGCGAGCGCCTCAAGATCTACGCCGCCGAGCCGGCGGACGGCTGCGGCGAGCCGGGCACGGTGCTCGAGGCCGACCCGAAAAAGGGTCTGACGGTCGCCTGCGGCGAGGGCGCGCTGACGCTGACCGAAATTCAGCTCGTCGGCGGCAAACGCATGAAGGCGACCGATTTCCTGCGCGGCCATGTCGTCGAAAAGGGCAGCAGACTGGGCGAGTAATCCCAGCAATCAAGGGAGGTTTTTCCATGCCGTATATGGGTTATTACGGAATTGATATGTACTATATCGTGCTGGTGCTGCCGTGCGTGCTGTTCGCGTTCTGGGCGCAGTCGCAGGTCAACGGCACGTTCAACCGCTACTCGCGCGTCATGAGCCGCCGGGGGCTGACCGGCGCGCAGGCGGCTCAGGCCGTGCTGCGTGCGAACGGCGTGACGGGCGTCAATATCGAATATGTCGCCGGAAAGCTGACCGACCATTTTGATCCGCGGACGAACACCATCCGCCTGTCCGCGTCGGTCTATCAGTCCACCTCGGTCGCGTCCATCGGCGTGGCCGCGCATGAGGCGGGCCATGCGGTGCAGTATGCGGTCGGCTATTCGCCCATCCGCCTGCGCAACGCCATCGTTCCGCTGACGCAGGTCGGCGCGACCGCCGCCATGCCGCTCATCCTGATGGGTCTCGTGCTGAACTTCGGCGTGCTCATCAAGGTCGGCATCATCGCGTTCGCGCTTTCGACCGTGTTCCAGCTCGTGACGCTGCCGGTCGAGATCAACGCCTCGCGCCGCGCACTCGCGGCGATCGGACAGACGCATATGCTCGATGAGGACGAGTACGGCATGGCGAAAAAAACGCTGACGGCGGCTGCGATGACCTATGTGGCGGCGCTTGCGGTATCGCTCGCGCAGCTGCTCCGACTGCTGCTCATTTTCGGAGGAAGAAACCGCGATGATCGATAAAAGACCCAAAACGCCGCGCGAGGTCGCCGCTTTTTCGCTGTTTTCCATGGCGGAGGAGGGCGCGTGGTCGGACGGCGCGCTGCATCATTATCTCTCCCGCGCCGGTCTGGACGGCCGGGACGCTGCGCTTGCCGCGCGTCTGACCTACGGCACGGTGCAGAACGAGCTGCTGCTCGACTGGTATCTGCGCAGGTTTTCCTCTCTGCGGCTTAAAAAGATCGCGCCGCGCGTGCTTGCGTGTCTGCGCATGGGACTGTATCAGCTCATTCTGATGGACAAGATCCCGGCGCACGCGGCGGTTGCGGAGACAGTCTCGCTCGTACGGCACTACTGCCATGCGAACGACCGCACCGTATCCTTCGCCAACGCCGTCATGCGAAAAGCGGCGGAGGCGGTCGAAAAGAACGCACTGCCGCGGCTCGACTGCCCGGACAAGGAGAGCTACTACGCGCTCCGGTACAGCCATCCTGAATGGCTCGTGCGCCTGCTCTCCGAGCAGTTCGGTCAGAAGCTGACCGAGCGCATCTGTCAGGCGGACAACGCTGACACACCGGTCTCGGTGCGCGTCAACAGGATGAAGACCACGCCGGACGAGGCGAAGGCCGAGCTCGAGCGCGCCGGGATGACGGTCACGCCGCACCGCGCGTTCGCAGACATCCTGCTGTGCACGGGCGGCGACGCGGCCGCGACCGAGGCGTTCCGCGAGGGACGCATCACCGTGCAGGACGCGGCGAGTGCGCTCGCGGCGTTCGTCGCCGACCCGAAGCCGGGCACGGCCGTCCTCGACTGCTGCGCCGCCCCCGGCGGCAAGAGCTTCGCCATGGCGGAGAAAATGCAGGGGAAGGGCAGCCTGACCTCGTGCGACATCTACGAGCACAAGCTGAAGCGCATTCAAGAGGGCGCCGCGCGTCTCGGTCTGCTGAACATCCGCACCGAGCTTCAGGACGCCTCCGCGTTCCGCGCGGAGTGGGCAGAGAGCGCGGATACCGTGCTGTGCGACGTGCCGTGCTCGGGCCTCGGCATCATCCGCAAAAAGCCGGAAACGCGCTACAAGGACCCGGACGAGATCGCAAAGCTGCCTGCCTTGCAGCTCGCCATTCTGGAAAACTGCGCGAGGTACGTCAAAAAGGGCGGCACGCTCGTCTACTCGACCTGCACCATCCTGCGGCGCGAGAATGAGGACGTTGTGCGCACCTTTCTTGCGGCGCATCCGGAGTTCGCGCCCGCGCCGTGGTCGCATCCGGTCTGCGGCGGGCGGGAGGACGGCATGGTGACGCTCCTGCCGCCTGAGCACGACACGGACGGGTTCTTTATTGCGAAATTAAAACGGATTGGAAATTGAAAGAGCCATGACAGAAATCAAATGTTTAACGATAGATGAATTAAAATCGGCTTTGAAGGACATGGGGGAAAAGCCGTTCCGCGCAGGACAGATCTTCAAGTGGCTGCACGAGGGAGTTCAGTCCTTCGACGAGATGAGCAATCTCTCCAAGGAGCTGCGCGCGCGGCTCGCGGAGAACTTCATCCTGACCGTTCCCGAGGTCGCGCGCAAGCAGGTCAGCAGGGTCGACGGCACGGTAAAGTATCTGTGGCGCATGCGCGACGGCGACTGTGTGGAGTCCGTCCTCATGCACTACGAGCACGGCGTTTCGGTCTGCGTCTCGACGCAGGTCGGCTGCCGCATGGGCTGCAAATTCTGCGCGTCCGGCCTGAACGGCAAAAAGCGCAATCTTTCCGCCGGTGAGATCCTGGACGAGATCCTGTTCATGCAGAAGGACAGCGGCGAAAAAGTCTCGAATATCGTGCTGATGGGCACGGGCGAGCCGCTCGACAACTACGACAACGTGCTGAAATTCCTGCACCTTGTCAGCTGCCCGGAGGGAATTAACATCGGACAGCGGCATATATCCTTGTCAACGAGCGGAATTGCTGATAAAATAGAGACACTGGCAAAGGAAAAGCTCCAGATCACGCTTTCGGTATCGCTGCACGCGCCGGACGACGAGACCCGTTCGTCCATCATGCCGGTCAACGACGCCTATCCCGTGGAACGGCTGATGCAGGCGTGCCGGTATTACTTCGATACCACAGGCCGCCGGATTTCCTACGAGTACATGATGGCACGGGACAAGACCGACCGGCCGTGGCAGGCGGAAAAGCTCGCGAAGCTGCTCCGCGGCCGACCGGGCCATGTCAACCTCATCCCGCTCAACGAGGTGGAGGAAAGTCCGCTCTCGCCCTCGAAGCCGGAGACCGTGCGCCGCTTTCAGCAGGCGCTCGAAAAGCGCGGCGTGACCGCGACCGTGCGCAGAAGGCTCGGCCCGGACATCGACGCAGCCTGCGGTCAGCTTCGCCGGCGCGAGATGAAGGAGCAAGGATAACCTGTGTCTGAGGAGGCAGAAGGCAATGGAATACTTCGGAATTACCGATAAGGGGCGCGTGCGTCCGACCAATCAGGATATTTACCGAATCGAAGCGTGCCCGGACAGGGACAGCGCGCTCGTCCTCGTGTGCGACGGCATGGGCGGCGCGAACGCAGGCAACGTCGCGAGCCGCTTTGCGGCGGAGTGTTTTGTCGAGGAGGCAAAGCCGGCGCTTGAGACCGGTGCGGACGAGATGAAGCGCCACGAGACGCTGCGGCGCGCGCTCGACCGGGCGAACGACACCGTGTTCGGTCTCGCCGGCCGCCAGCC
>ENA-ORTV01000406-ORTV01000406.1-human-gut-metagenome-genome-assembly--contig:-NODE-406-length-53683-cov-6.745599_pt1 | contig 53683 bp, 68 predicted proteins | sample MGYA00241915_ERZ509194 | MGnify/ENA primary metagenome ERZ509194 (study PRJEB26280, sample SAMEA2338810) | human gut metagenome | biome: human gut; feature: human-associated habitat; material: faeces... | reverse complement strand
CGCCGGGCGGCGCGCAGGCCAGCGCCGTGATCTACAGCCTGATTGAAACGGCGAAGGAGAATGGCCTTGATCCGTACCGTTATCTGCTGTGGGTTCTGCAAAACGCGCCGCAACTGAGCGAAACTGATGAAACATGGGCTGAAAAGCTGCTTCCCGCGAGAGCCCCGAAAGAATGCTATATGCCTCATAAATAAAAGACCGCCATCTCGGTGAGCAGCAGCTCACTTTGAGATGGCGGTCACTATTTTTGATGTGTGCAAATTAGGGCCGATCACTGTGCAGTGCATCGTGTATCCGTTCGACCAACGCCCTTGCCGTAAAAGGCTTCGGGAGCACAAAGCTTGCGCCCAAACGGTATGCCTCCTCTATGACCCTGTGTGTCGGCAGAGCCGTCATAAAAATCGTCGAGATTTTGTACCCGTCCTCGCGCAGATGCTGCATAACGTGAAAGCCGCCCTTGTGCGGCAGCAGAAAATCCAGCAGAAGAACGTGAGGTCGGTGCCGGTGGAGCGCCTTGGTTGTCTCGTCCTCATCCTTTGCGTGAAATACATGGAAGTTTCCGCGCTCACGCAGGGAATCCGCCAGGAGCATGCTGAGGGCTTCATTACTGTCTGAGAGTAAAATCTTCTTACGGTGCGGCATTTTTATCCGCCTCCCCCTTAAAAATTTGATTTTACACACTCACCTTGTATAAAATAGTCCCGTCAGCTTATTTTTTCAATCCGCTGCGCAGCATTTTAACGGTTTTTTTACTTGGCAGGATTTGAGCTTCCGCAAAAGAAAGAGGGATGCCTGAGAAACTTGCCAGGAGTGTTGTTGTAACACCTTGCTGCCGGCACCATTCGCTTACGGAGAGACCGCTGCTGCGGCATTCCTGGATTTGTGCCGCCCACTCCTGTAGCTCCGCCCGATGTTTCAACTCTGCGCTTGTCATTCTGACATCCCACAATACAACAGTAGCGAAACCTTTCGCAACGTTCCGCTACTATTGTCTCATGTGTGTCTATGCGCGGTTAGGTTTGACGGTTACTTTTGTTCCTCCTTCTCTCGGTAATTTCACTTCCGTTACCGGGAGATTTTTATGCGCCGCATGATGTATATTTGCTAATTGGACTCGAACGCTTTTCAGAAATTTGCTAAGAAAATTCTGCGTTTTGCTAATTCGATTTTTCGGATCACTTTGCCGGGGCTTGCGCCGCTATCAGGGCTGCGAGCGCACTTGCCAGCTCCGGCGACTTCTGAAGCTGCTCCACAAGGCTTTCAAGGTCCAGGGTCGCAGGCTCCGATTTTGCCGGTTCCTCCGGCGGACGGACATTGCGAAGATCAGGCTTGGCATAGAAGGCGCTCTCAAACTTCTGGGCATTGATCTTGCGGTCCTCGTCCAGAATGTGCGCATACACGCTGGTAATCATATCGATCTGAGCGTGGCCCGTATCGCCCTGGGTGGCTTTCAGATCGCCGTGGTTGAGTTTCAGTTTGTAGGTGGTACTGGAATGACGGAGAGAATGAAAGACCACCTTCGGCAGCCCTGCGGCCTCACGGAGCTTTGCAAACTCTTTGAGGATGATCCGATCCTCGCAGGGCCGTCCATTGGGAAGTGCCACAACCAGATTGAAGTCCTGATACTCGTCGCCAAGGAAGCCTTTCAGCTCGTCCTGGGACTTCTTCCATTCCCGCAGAATGTAAGCCAGTGTTTTTGGCAGCCACACCTTACGGATACTGGAATCGGTTTTCGGCTTTTTCAGAACAATTCTTGTGCTGGTGTTCGGCATAAGCGGAGTGAAGATGTAGTAGATATCCTTCTCACCCAGCGTTTCAATCGCCCGTTTGGATGCCCGTGTCAGCTCCTTGTCGATGTAGACATAGGCGTTATCCGCCGCAATATCTTCATCGGAAATATGGACGTTCTCCCAGGTCAGTCCCAGGATTTCACCCATACGCAGAGAACAGGCAAAGGAAAGGTTCATTGCTACATAGAGTTTGCTGTCCGTGCATTTGTCCAGGGCAAGACGAATCATATCTGCTGTCCAGATATCCCGTTTCGCATACTCCGTTTTAGGGAGGATCACATTGTCAAAGGGATTTCTTGCAATGATTTCCCAGCGTACCGCCTGCTTAAACGCACACCGCAGGAGCTTGATGATCTTTTCAATGGTCTTGTCGCTGACATAGGTGGTAACGGCCTTTCGGGTCTTGGTACGGTACAATCCCTCACTTAAACTGGCGATTGATATTGCAAGGGTTGTCGAAGCGCCGATCGAAGAAATCTTTGTTTTTAAGTGATCTGTGCGGAACTAACCGCCCGGCAGTAAATGACGGTGTACTGCACGGCATGAAATGAGATAGCTGGCTTCTAAGCGTCAGTCCGCCAGTTAGCGCCTGGTCGGGGATGCCAAAAGGCCCTGGAAGCGCTGCTTCCAGGGCCTTTTTATTTTCTCTTATTTTATCGCACTGGGCGGGGCTCACGCCTGCATATCGGTCTGTCTGCGGTAGCTGCGCAGGAACAGGAGCGACATGACAAGGCACATCGCCTCGGAAAGAACGGGCGTGTACCAGATCGCCTCGCCGCCGAACGCGGCGGCAAGCGTCAGCAGCACCGCGCTTTGCAGCACAAGGCCGCGGCCGACGGAAATGCAGATGGCGGGCACAGGGCGCTCGTTGGCTGTCATAAAGCCGCCGATGACGATGTTGAAGCCCAGCAGCAGATACGAGATGCTGTACTTCCGGAAAGCCTGAATGGAGTATGCGATCAGCTCCTGCGTTGCATGCGAGAGGTAGGCGCGCACGATCTGCGGCGCGAAGAGGAAAATGAGCACGAACAGCACCGGCGCAAGCACACACACGGTCGTGAGCGCGTAGCGCAGGAGCTTGCGGCAGGAAGGATAGTCCTCCTTGCCGTACTGGTAGCTCACGAGCGGCTGCGTGCCCTGCGACACGCCGACCATCAGGTTGATGATGATGGTCGTTGCATAGGCGATGACCGTATAGGTCACAACGCCGTCCGTGCCGATGCATTTGAGCACCGTACGGTTGAAGAGGAAGATCATCAGCCCCGTGCAGAGCTCCGTCACGCCATCGGACAGGCCAATGGGCAGAATGCGCGCGTAAAGGCGCGGATCGAAGCGGAACTTCCGCAGACGGAACGTGCACTTTTTGCTAAAGAAGTGGATAAAGTAAGAGATACAGGTGGCGAGCTGGGAAATGCCTGTGGCGACCGCCGCACCGAAGACACCCATGTCAAGGTGGAAGATGGCGATATAGTCGAGCACACAGTTCGTCAGGCACCCTCCGATCACCGTAAAGAGCGCATAGCGCGGATAGCCGTCCGTTTTGACGAGCACCTCGAGATTGTAGGATACGAGGTAGCACACGCTGAACGGCGCGATGCCGAGGAGATAGTGCTTTACATAGTCGAGCGTGATCTCATCTGCGCCGAGGAGCCTTGCAAACGGATCCAAGAAGAGCAGCACCAGCGCGGTGATGACCGCACCGATGATGAGCAGGGTGGCGAAGTTCTGCGAAAAGAGCGTGTCGGCCTCATGCCGTTTATCCTGCGCGATAAAAATGGCGATGAGGGTTGATGAGCCGACAGCGAAAAGCACTGCAATGGAAAAAAGCGCGTTGGTAAAGGGAATGGCGAGGTTGACGGCGCTCATGGCGTATTCGTTCACGCCGATCGAGACCATGAGGCCATCGACCATGGAGTAGAGCGAGAACACGACCTGAGAGGCCATCGTGGCGGAGACAAAACGGATGAAGTCATGTTTCAGACTTTTCCCCGAGAGTAACAAAATAACACATCCTTAAATTATAATATTTTATTATGCGTTGATCTGACCGATCCCAAAGCTCCCTGCGCGGAGGGCTGCCGCCGCATCATAGACGGGGCGCGCCATAAGCGTCACCGTCCGTTTCCGGCGCTGCAAAACGCGTGCGGTCATGTCCTGAAGAAGTGACTCACCTCCATAGAAAAAATCTCCTTCCAGCATTTGGTGTGATCTGAAAACGCCGTCTGCGGCCAAAAGCGGCCAAATATAAGAAAAGCAGCCGCAAAAACGGCTGTATCTTCGACGCCAAGGCGGCTTTTGATCGGTCTGTAGTTTTATTGTACCATAGGTTTGCCGGTTTTGCAATCACCTGTGCAAAACCGAAACACAAACGAAACACCTGCTCTCACCGCTGTCCTGCTCCCCGCTCCGTCCCTGTCAAGCGGCAGAGGCGGCCTGCCGATGCAGGCCGCCCCTCTGTTTCCTTTTGGGCTTATCGCACGCTTCCCTCCCCGCCCATGAGGGCGGTCATCTCCTCGATGCGCTCGAGGGGGAACGGCGGCGCGCTGAGCGGCCGCATGGCGATACTCATAAGCTTCATCGGGTTGTCGTCCGCCGCCACGCGGTTGGAGCTGAGCGCTCCGCAGCGCTTGCAGCGGTGGATGATCGCCCACTCGCCGCCTCTTCGCACCCAGACGGCCACGGGCTCCATGATGCCGCCGCAGTCGCTTTCGCGGTCGCCCGGCTCAATGTCCACGTGCAGGCTCGATAGCAGTTCGGGCAGTGGTTGCGATGGTCGCTGCCGGCGTTTTCCGGCGTGCAGAGCCGCCCACAGACCTTGCAGGTGAAGGCGTCGCGGCAGGCGTGGGTCTTGTAGTACCCTTTTTCAAAGATTTTGCGTTTGTTTTCGCGGTCCATGTTGTCCTCCTGAAAAGCATGGCTCTCGGGAGGAACGGCGTGTATCAGTAAATTTGCCGGTCCTCCCGGTCAGCGCACACGCTCCAGTGACATCGTTTTAGACTTCAAAAAACGGCTCCCTCATTTTAAAAATTCCGGCAGCCCGGAAAGGCTTGCCGCAGCTATCGTAACGCCGGAACGACCCGTTGTCAAGCGCTCTGCATTTTTCCCTCATTCCGCCGTGCGCAGCAGCAGGACGGTGACGTCATTGACGTTCGTGCCCGTCGCACCGGTTTTGAGAAGTCCGCCGACTGCGCCGAGCGCATGGTAGGCGTCGTTATCATTGAGCGACTGCACGGGGTCAATGCCCCGCTCCCGCAGCATTTTTGCAGTCTGACCGTCCACAACGCCGCCCGCGGCATCGGTCGGTCCGTCCGTCCCGTCGGAGCCGGCAGAGAAGACGAGCGCGTTCGAAAGTCCCTCAATGCCGAGCGCTGCGGAGAGCGCGATCTCCTGATTGCGCCCGCCGAGGCCATTTCCCCGCAGATGAACGACCGTTTCGCCGCCCATGAGGAACGCAAGGTTCTTCCCGTCGTGCGCATGCGTGCGCGCAATGGAAGCAAGCATGCTGCCCGCCTCGCGCGCCTCGCAGCAGAGGCAATCGGTGAGGATCATCGGCTCGTAGCCGAGTGCTTCGCACGCCGCGGCAGCTGCCGCGCAGAGCTCGCGCACGCTGCCGGTGATCTGTGTTTCGACATTTGTAAGCGTTTTCGGTGTTTCCTGCGCCAGAAGCGCCCACGCCCGCTCCGACAGGCGCAGGCCGTACCTTTTCGCAATATCGAGCGCCTGCGCGCAGCTTGAGCTGTCGGGATACGCGGGGCCCGAGGCGATCATGCCGAGCGGGTCGCCCAGAATATCGCTCAGCACGACAGCGAAGACCTGCGCCGGCGCGCAGTGCCGGGCGAAGCGTCCGCCCTTGACGGCGGAAAGCCGCTTGCGGATCGTGTTGATCTCCACGATGTCCGCGCCCGCGGCAAGAAGCTGATTCGTGACGTCCTGCAATTCCGCAAGCGGAAGCAGCGGCTTTTCAAAAAGCGCGCTGCCGCCGCCCGAGAGCAGAAAGACGACCGTGTCGCTCTCGGTCAAATCTTCCGTCAGCGCGAGCGCGGCGTCCGTGCCGCGCAGGGAGTTTTCGTCCGGCACGGGGTGCCCGCCCTCAAAGCACGCGACATCCGCGATCTCACCGTTCACGTGACCGTACTTCGTCACGACCACACCGCCGCAGAAATTATCCTGCAAACACGCGCGGGCGGCTTGCGCCATCTGCCACGCGGCCTTCCCTGCCGCGACGAGGTACACCCTTCCTAAAAAGGTCTTGCCTTTCAGCGCGCGCTCGACCGCCGCGTCCGGCAGCACCGCCGCGATGGCGCGCGTGATGATCTTCTCCGCGTCCGCGCGCAGGTTATCCACAGGTTTCGACTTTTCCTGCATAAGCGCCCCTCCTTTTGAAAAAAGCTGCCGAAAAACGGCAGCTTTTTCGTTATCTTTTGATTTTACCATGCCCGTCTTACGGACACAAGCGGAATTCTCAGAATTCCAGCTTCTCCATGCGGTCGAACGCCTGCTTGAGCTGGTCAATGCCGACAGTGCAGGCGATGCGGAAGTGGTTTGCGCCGGTCTTGCCGAACGGGCTGCCTGCGCTGACGAGCACGTGCGCGCGCTCAAGTAACTCCTTGCAGAACTGCTTGTCGTCAAGCCCCGTCTTCTCCACGCCGGGGAAGAGGTAGAACGTGCCCTTCGGGCGCACAAGGCTCAGATACGGGATCTTCTCGATGCGGTCGGCAGAGTAGAAGATGCGGTCGCGGTACGCGGTCACGTACTTCTCGCGAATTTCTTTGCGCATTGCGAGCGCCTGGATGCCCGCGCGCTGGGAGATGGACGGCGCGGAGTAGACGAGCGAGCCGTTGATACGGTTCATCACGTCGAGGAATTCCGGCTCGGCGATAATGACGCCCACGCGCCAGCCGGTCATCAGGAAGTTCTTCGAAAAGCTGTTGAGCGTGATGGTGCGCTCGGCCATGCCGGGCAGCGTACGGATGGGGCGGAAATCGCCCTCGTAGATATAGGTCGTATAAATCTCGTCCGCCGCGATGAGAAGATCATATTCCTTCGCCACGCGGGCAAGCATCTCCATGGTGGACAAATCGTAGCCCATGCCGGTGGGGTTCGTGGGGTTATTGAAAATGATGGCCTTCGTGCGCGGCGTGATGGCAGCGCGCAGGCGCTCTTCGCTGATGGCATAGTCCTCCTCGGCGTAGGTCGGCACATCGACGCACACGCCGCCCGCCAGCTCGATCTGCGCGCGGTACAGCGCGAAATACGGGGAGAAAACAATGACCTCGTCGCCCGGGTCAAGGATGGCAAACATTGCCAGCGACATGCCGAGGCAGCTCGACGCGCTCACGAGCACGTGGTCGCGCGGAAGGCTCTGGTCGAAGTCCTCTTCCCACGCCTTGCAGACCGCGGAAATGAGCTCAGGGTCGCCCTTGGGGTCGCCGTAGTGAGTGTGGCCGGCCTTGGCGTCGCGGAAGGCCGCGTTGATGATGGCCTCGTCGGTCGTAAAGTCCGTGTCGCCGATGCTCAGGTCGACAATGTCCTTGTATTTGGCCAGCGCCGCGGTGTCGAGCGTCAGGCCGGTGCCCGCGCTCTGGAAGCGCTTGGCAATAAAGTTTCGCTTCATGGGTGAATTCCTCCTTGGCGGATCAAAAGTGACCGCGGCGGCGTTTTTTTGCTGCGCGTACCGCGCGGTGTGTATAAATGCTGAATTTTATTTCAGTATAGAGCAAGATCCGCCGCAATGCAATCGGTAATGTCGATAGAATTGCAGGCCCGCGACCCTTTCATTTCGTTAACATGATAAAGTGGCATTAAATGATAAAAGCAGCGCCGGTGCTGCTTTCATCAAAAAAGTTACTTAAAGTTTTCCCGCGCGTATTTCATCAGCTCCTCACGGAAGTCGGGGTGCGCGATGGCGGCCATCGCCTCGGCGCGCTCGCGCAGGGTCTTGCCGGAAAGGCTCGCGATGCCGTACTCGGTCGCGACATACTGGATCATCGTGCGCGGCGCGGAGATCGTGCTGCCGCCGGGGATGGTGGCAAGGATGTTGCTCTTGCGCTCGCCGTCCTTCGTAAGGCGCGAAGAGTTGATGCAGATGAAGCCCTTGCCGCCCTTGGAGCGGTACGCCCCCTCGAGGAAGTCCATCTGGCCGCCGACGCCGGAGAGCTGGCGCGTGCCGGTGCTCTCGGCATTTTCTTGCCCCATGAGGTCGAGCTGCACGCCGCCGTTGATGCTGATGACGCTGCTGAGCTTCGAGATGCGCTCGACGGAGTGGATGTAGTCGAGGTCTCCCGGGTGGAAAAGCTGCGGCTCGGCGTCGAGCCAGTCGTAGAGCTCCTGAGAGCCCATGGCAAGGTTCCACGCGGAAAGGCCGGTGTCGAGCTCCTTGCGCGCGTTCGTCAGCTTGCCCGCCTGGTAGAGCTCAAGGAACGCATCGGAAATGGTGCCGGTGTGGCAGCCGAGATCCTTCTTGTCGGACTCGGCGAGCATCTTGGCGACCGTGTAGGGCACGCCGCCAACGCCGAGCGACAGCACCGCGCCGTCGGGGATCTCATTCACCACGATCTTGGCGATGGCGATATCGGTCTCGCTGGGCGCGCGGTAGGAGCGCACGGGCAGCGGCTCATGCTCGCCCTCGACGATGTAGTCCGCTTCGGACAGGTGCACACGGTGCGAGCCGTCCACGCCCTGGAGCTTGGGATAGTGCTCGTTGATCTCGAAGATCACGGTGCGGGCGCTCTCAAAGATCGTGCGCCAGGCATAGTTCGAAATACCGAGGCCGCAGTAGCCGTTCTCATCCGGCTTGGAGACTGGAACGAATGCCACATCGCAGCGGATGTGCTTGTCGCGGTAGAGGTACGGCAGCGAGCGCAGCATGACGGGCATGAATTTCACAAGGCCATTCTTCTGGAGCTTGCGCTCGTAGTCGCCGATGTGCCAGCTGTAATAGCTGAAACTCTCCTGCTCGGGGTCTGCTTCGACGACCTCGATGCGCGGGCGGATCACAAGACCGCCGCGGACCTTGACGTCCTTCACTTCTCCCTTACGCGCAGCGAGCGCGCGGTCGAGCAGTTCGGGAAAGCCCGCGCCGAAGCCGTAGTCCACCCAGTCGCCGGACTGCACAGCCTTAACAGCCTGCTCCGGCGTAACAAATTTAGCCTGATAGTCGTTCATAAAAATTCTCCCTTGGTTCGAATCGCTTTTAATGTAGCAGAATTTTCACCGCTTGTAAATCGTTCCGAAGCGGAAAGCGACCTCAAATCTTGCCGTTCGCAGATGTCAAGTATTTTGTGCGAAAAAGATAGAATAAATTTTTGAGCGTTCACGCCGCCCGGTCAAACGCTATCTTGAAAGCCTCCGCCGAGGACATAAAGCCGAGGATTTCTCTCGGGTAATCATTGAGCCACGTCTCGACGCGCTTAACCTCCGCCGCCGTCACCTTGTCGAAGTCCGTCCCTTTCGGGAACTGCCGCCGTATCATGCGGTTAATATTCTCGTTCGTGCCGCGCTCACAAGAGCTATACGCATGGCAGTAATAGACCGTCGTCCGCTTTGCATCCTTGCGGCGGGCGCTCCGCTCGATGCCGTCAGCATCCGCGAACTCGGAGCCGTTGTCTACGGTTATCGTTTTGAAAATCTCATAGAACGCCGCGCCGTAAATACGCTCGAGGCGGTCTAAAGCCGCGACGACCGTTTCGGCGCGCCCGTCCTTAATGCGGATAATGATTTCCCGCCGTGTGACGCGCTCGGAGAGGACGAGGAGGCGAGCTTTTGTCCGCTTCTTTCCGACGACGGTATCCATTTCCCAATGTCCCGGCTCTTGTCGCTCGTTGATATAATCCGGCCTCTTCTCGATGCTCGTCCCGCTCGAGGCGCGAGACTGCTTTTTCCGTATGGTCTTGTGCTTCTTCTTACGGTCGCCCTTTTCCGGGAGGTCTTGATTTGTGAGCGTGAGAAAAACGCCGTCCTCGACGTACTTGTAAATCGTCGCACGGCAAAAGGTAATTCCGAAGTGTTTATATTTTTCCTGCTTGAGTAGAGCGCACACCGCCGCCGGGGAGTAATCCTCGTTCCCGATTTTATCCTCGATAAACTGCGCGGCGGCGTGGTTTTTCCCAATCTTGAGCGGAGCTCCTTTCGCGGAGAGCCCCTCTTGATACCTCGCCTCGGCGATTTCCGGGCTATACCTCTCCTCGGTCGTATAATCGGAGTTTAGATGCTCATACGTCCCGCGCTTGAGCTCGCGGTAAACGGTGCTGATATGTACGCCCAACTCCTCGGCGATTTCCTTTTTCGAGTGTCCATGCTTGAGCATTGTCTCGAGCTTGATACGGCTCGTCCAATTAAGTTGTTTATATGTCCGCTCTCCCATAGCGCGCCCTCCCTCAAGATATAGAAAAAGGGCGGGAAAGTCCCGCCCTCTCGTTACTGCGATAGAAAGTCCTCTATCGCCTTTTTGATAATCTGCGCTTGCGGTATGCCCTCGGCGGCGCATTTTGCCTTGAAAGCCGCCGCGAGCTCTTTCGGCACTCGCGCGGAGATAATATCGTACGTTTTATCTATATATCTCTGTTTGACTGCCGTCGAGGTCTTAGTCTTTCTTTTTTCCTCTGCCATTCTGCCGCCTCCTTTTGGCGTTGATGAAAATAGAGATTGCGGATAGGGTAATGCTTACCCCGCACAAAACATAGATAACCGTCGTCATGGTCGTTTGACATTGAGCGCATTTCGTGTTATCCTTGGAGGGCAAGGGGGATTTCTCCCCCTGCCCTTTACTCGGTGAGCTTTTCTATCAGCAGTAGAATAGCAATCACGAGATTAAGGATTGCGGTAACAAGGTTTAAGTAGCTGTCCGGCTCGGCCTTGTTGCCGCGTTTCTTTTTTCGCTTGCTCAATGCGTTTACCTCCTTTCTGTCTATTATAATAGCATACTGCTCGCAGTATGTCAAGAGCTTTTTCAAAAAAAGTGCAAAAAATAATCCCCGGCGAGGAGTCCGGGGATTTACTCTATTCCGAGGAGCCAGAGGGCAGACACGCCGAGGACGCGAGCAAAGACGGGTATCTCATAATCGGGTATAAACCGCGTTCCGATTTCGATACGGCTTATCGAGTCCCGCTCCATTGTTACGCCCTCGACCTGCACCCGCGCCGCGAGGTCGCTTTGTGAGAGCCGGAGCTTTAGCCGTGCCTCGCGGATGCGCTCGCCGCTTATATTCTTCTTTCCCTCAAAATCATATATCCGCAAGCTCTCTCCTCCCATGTGTTAATGTTCTGCATTTTTCTTGACTTTAGCACATACGCAACGCATAATTGTGTTAAAGGTCAGCAGACCGAAAAAATAGGAGGGAGTTACTCATACCATGAAAAAGCATATTGTTACTTGCGTGAAGTGCGGGAGGCAGTTCGACGCGAACGAGGGAGGCGCTTATTATCCCGAGTCCCGCCGCTATGTCTGCAAGCGTTGTGTAGATAAACAGAAGTCCGAGCAAGCGGATAGAGAAAAAGCTCGCAAGGCGGAGGAGCGCAAGGCAGAGGCAGACGAGCGCGAGCGCGTTTCGGGTATGCGGCAGTCAAAGGCCGCTATGCTCGTAAAGATTGTCGTCGGTGTTCTGTTCCTGTTCGCCGCCGTCTCGCTCGCCGCACAAGGGAATATCTCCTCTTTCGTGTGCGGGCTCGTTATCGGCGGCGCGCTGGTCGCGTGGGGGTTCGTGCCGTATCTGAAAGCGAAAAGCGGGAGGCGTTGAGCTATGTTTGTCAGCTTCTCGAAGCGCTTAAAGTCAATGAGCGGTTTCCGGCTCGGAGTCGGCCTCCGGCTTACCCGGCGTAATTGCTGGTACTTCCTTTTCGTGCTGGTGCTCGTCGGCTGTTTCTATTTCTGTTGGTATTCCGTGTTGGCTTGCGGATGGATGCTTTACGGCCTGTTCTACGGCTTTTATCTCATGTTCAAGTATGCGGCAATCGGAACAAAAAAGCTATATACGTGCATTAAAGGAGAAATAACGCACGTAAAGCACTAAAAGCGTAACAAAAAAGCGGGCGAGGCCATAGAGCCCCGCCCGCTTTTTCTGCACGATTATACGTCGGAAAGATTGCCGAGAGCGCCCGCCGCCTCGAGTGCGCGGTAGATGATGCAAGCGACGGCCTCGCGGGTAATCGGCTGTTGCCATCCGAAATTTCCGGCTCCGTCGCCGTTGAAAATACCCTTGCGTTTGCAGTATTCCGCCGCCTCTCTCGCCCATGCGGAGGGCGTGTCTCCGGTATCGGCGCAAGAGGTCAGTTGCTTTCTTGCCTCGTTAATATCCATGTCGAAAACCTCCTCATTTTCAGAGAGGCGAGCCTTAAATCTCGCCCATTGTTCATTTCCGCTCGTGCCGTAATAGGCGTTCATGTCGTCGCCTATCCACGGGCGCGGACACCATTTCCCCGTAACGTCGTAATGCCGGACAACGTTCTCGGCGGGGATATTGTATTTCTCCATGAGAGCCCGCGTAAACTCTACGAGATTATCGACGGTCTTTTCGGTGAAATACCAATCCCGAGCCGCCGCGCTCCCGGCGGTCGTCTTATCGAGCTTATACGGGCGTACTTCAATCCCGATGCTGTTCGCGTTCCTGCATCTCGGATGAACGTATCCGCCGGACGTGCCACAATGCCACGCGATATTATTGTCCTCGACGCACTGATAAACGATATTCCCCTCGTCTAAACAGTAATGCGCCGAGGCTTGCCTATCGGCTCCGGCGAAGTAGTTCGCCACCGCCGCCGCCGTGCCGAGTGAGCCGAAATAGTGGATAACGATATACTCGATTTTCCGCCCCGCTCCGGCGCGCGTGAAGTTCCGGGAAATAATCCGCTTCTCCACCGTCAGCATAAATTATTCCCCCTTGAGAGTCTTGTCTACCGCGTCGCTGATTTTCTGCGTCTGCGTCCCGAAATAGAACGCGATAACGACCGTGTAGACCGTCATAAACTCTTGGCTCGTCTGCCCGGTAATGGCGAGGTACGCGAATACCCCGGAGAGCAAGAGCGTGACGAGGCTCTTTACGCTCAAGAGAGCGCCGAGCCGCTTTACGATGATTTCTTTCATTTTGCTACCTCCTTTAGCAATCTCGTTTTGTTGCCGTGTCGTATGTAATTCCGCCGGTCGTGTTCTCGGCCTTGCTCTTATTGAGCGAGAACGAGAGCACGGTAGCGGTCGCGGCCTGTAAAAAGGCGATAAGGGCGGTCAAATACGGGAGCGAGCCGGTGTAGTTGTTGGCTACGGAAATCCGGCAGAGGTCGAGCGTCGTCATGGTCGATTTGTAGTCGATATAGAGGACGGCATAAACGAGGAGCTTTGAAAAGGAGAGATACCCCTTTGCAAAGCTCCATACCTCGAGCGCCCATTTTTTGAACTTCCGCCGCCGCGCCGCGCCTTTGCGGGCGGACATTATCCGTCCTCCCGCACCTCGCGCCCCTCGAGCCTGTCGATACGATGATGCGCCGACTTTGCCGAGCTCTCCACCGCCGACATACGCTCCGCCATGCCGATATAGCGCGCGTCCTGTGCGTCCTGCTTGCGCTCGATACGGTCGATGCCGCCTTTAATGTACCCGATTTCGGTTAGCATCGTGCCGGAGGACTTGCCCTCCTCCTCGCTGTCCTTTTTCGAGTTCCTATGAAAAGCGGCATAGCTTAACACGCCGCCGAGGATAGTCCCGAGGACTCCGATAATCGCTCCTACATAGTCCATTTTTAACCTCCGTTATAATTCGTAATAATCGAGTTTAACGGTCTGCTTTCCCGGCAATACGGGACACCCCCGAACGTGGTAAATCTCCCCGTCAACGATAACGCCCTCGCCCTCCGCCTCCGTGCATACGACATAGAGGCCGGGAGCGTCAAGCCTCACCCACAAGAGAGACTCCCGCCGCGCTATGATTTTTCCGTCGAGCTCGACCGTGTAGACCGCCCCGCTCATTCAATAAGTTTCCACCCCGCCGGGTACGCCGTCGGGGAGTATGCGTTTCCGTCGATAAGGCTCTCATACACGGAGCCGTTAAAGAGAACGCGGTCGCCCTTTTTGTATGCGTCGTGAGCGCCGGTCGGCTGTTTCCATTCGTCGTACCCGGTTGTCGGGTCTACCGTTACTCCGCTCCAAAGAGAGGCGGCGACCGGCGGAGTCCAATCGCTTTGCGACGTGTGCGCTTGTACGCAACGATAGAGCTTTCCGCCGTACTGCACTCTTGTCTCGACGGTGTACGCCTTGCCGTTCTCCCATGCCGGAAAAAGCTCGACGCACTCAAGCGCGGCCTCGTTGTCGAGCTCGAGCGCGGCGACTGCCCGCTCGATGATTGCCCGGAGCTTTTTCGCCTTTTCAACGGTAATCATTCCGCCGCACCCCCTAACAGAATATCGAGAACTTTATCGTTCTCGGCGAGCATGAGCGTACCGCTCACATTTTCCACGGAGCCGACCGGCTCGATACCGAGGAGCCCGCCGTCGGCGAAAGCGTAAACGAAGTCCTCGAGATATGTCGTCGTCTCGCCCGTCTCCTCGTCCTTGCGGTCGATTGCCGTCTTGATGCAAAAGCCCCCGGCCTCCGCCTCGTCGCACGGGACATAGCACCCGTTTTCGTGTAGGCGGACATAGACAACGGTATCGGAGTAGCCGACGACCTTTCCGCCGCTTTTGATAGCATACATACGTTATCCCTCCATTTTCGGCAGCTCTCCGAGCCGCTTTTTATAAAACTCCTCGAGTTCCTGCGTGTTCATCGTGCGGAGGAGGTTTTTCCAATACAGATTTTCCGCCCCCGCCCATTTCTCCGGGTCGAAGTCCGACGCGCCCTCGTGCTTGCCGTAATAGTGATAGAGGCCGTCGAGCATCTTTTGACGATACGCGCCCTCCGGCGTGTTTGGTCTGAAATGCTCCCATCCGTTTTCAGACGTTGCGGCGCAAATCTTCCGCCCGTCAGCGGCAAATAGAAAGCCGTCCCGCTCCGTCACGGTCGTCCCGTATCGGAGGTTAAAGGCTCCGTCGATGCCCTCGGCCTTAAAGCGCCGATAAACGACATATTCCATAGCTTACCCTCCCTTAAATAATTCACAATAGAGCCGCTCGACGCTCTGCTCCATGTGGTACGAGTGAAATCTTTTCATGTGTCCCCGCCATGATACGAGGGACGTTTCCACGTCCGCCGCCGTCATTCTGCCGGAGTCCACCCAACGCCGGAAAATGCGTAGCTTTTTCCTCATGTGCCGGATACCCTTGTACGTTGCCCGGCGGACGACTTTCCCGTTTGCGCCATATCGAAAGCGCACCTTGACGAATGTAAAGCCGCGCGTGAGCTTGATAATCTGCGTCTTTTTCGGATTGAGGCGGATACCGTGCTCGGCGCATAGCCGCCGGAGCTCCCGTAGGCAAATCTCGAGCTTTTCCTTTGACTCGCTGATGATACACCCGTCGTCCATATAGCGAGCGTAATACTTCATGCCGAGCACGTCCTTGATATAGTGGTCTATCCTGTTCGGCAGGGCAAGCGCGGCAATCTGTGAGACTTGGCTCCCGAGGCCGAGCCCCACGTCGCCGAAGTTCTGAATAAAATATTTCGAGAGCGCGACGAGGCGGTCGTCGATGCCGCTCCGCTCGAACTCTCGAAAAACGGGCTCATGCTGTGCCGTATCGAAATACTTTGAAAAATCGAATACGAGGACGTAGCCCTCCCGCCCGTGTTTTCTGTAATGCTCCGCGAGAAAGTGCGTCACCCGGGATACGGCGAAATCGTACCCTTTGCCGCGCAAGCTCGCTCCGTTGTCGTAAATGAATGACCGGGAGAGCATCGGCACGAGGCAGTAATCGCACAAGCACCGTTGTACGACGCGCTCGGAGATATGAACGCTCCGAATATGCCTCGGCTTTCCCCGCTCCACAATATCGAACTCGTAAAAGCCCTTGGAGCGGTATCTCCCGGCTATCAATTCCTCGTGTGTCTTTGTGACGTTGGCAAGCGAGGCGGCTTTGTATCGCTGTGTGCTCGCTTTCCACCCAACGCCACGGACGGAGGCGCGGTAGCTCTCATAGAGCCGCTCGAATGAGAAAACCGTCTCGAAATCTCCGTACTCTCGGAGCGCGGCGGCTTTCTTTTTCATTCGTGCGGCCTTGCGACGCTGATACCGTGCCTCGCGTCGTTCTGCGCTGTTCATAAAATAAAAATACCTCGTACATTTCTTTCTCGGCGTGTTGTCTAAAATGCGTAACGGCGAGCCATGAAAGCACGGAAAACACGCACTCCGCACCCATGCAAGGAGCGTCCGGCTAACCGTATCGCGGTATATGTTTGTCCGACGGCGCGAGGCCGTCAGAGAGGTTATATTCCCCTTTTATATGGGGACTGCTTTCGCTCCGTGAGGAGTTATTCGGTCTGCCCCGTGTCGATATAAAATCCGGGCGCGAAGCCGAGGGAATAGTTCGCGTTGTTGTTGTTGACTGTCCCGTCGGTGTTCACATTCACGAAATTGTTGGAGTTGCTCGCATTCGGAGAACGGAGCCACCAATTAGCGGCGATACGGAATATAACCTAATCACGCGGAGGATTAAGCTCGCGCCTTATCGCTCCGTTTGATTTTAGATATTTGCGAGAGCTCGTCCGTAATGAGCTTTACCCACTCTTTGAGGACGTTCGGCGGTATCTTCTCATGGTTGACGGTCAGATACGCGAGGTCGAGTACGTCGAGCATCGAGTTATAATAGCCCTGTGCCGTCTCGTAATACTCTTTCCGCCGTTGGATGTTCCGGCGGCGTATCTCCTCGGGAGATTTCTCGTCAACGTAAATGAGGTTTGCCGTCTTTATCATGCGATAAGCCTCTCGCGCCGCGTTGTAGAGCGGCAAGGAAAAATAAAAGGTGTAGCTTTTCGGCAGGATGCGGACGCGGTTGTATGTGAATACATAAATCTCGCGGGCGAGGTTGATATACTCCGCCGGGCTTTCGCCGCGTCTCGATTTTGGTACGGACATTTTCTTTCCTCCTCGCCGACTATGCGCCCATTGAGGGCGCAAGTCTCGATTTCCGAATTATACGCAAAAGCCGGGCGCGAAGCCGAGGGAATAGCCCGCGTTGGCGTAGCCGACTGCCCCGTCGGTGTCCACATTCACGAAACCGCTGGAGTTGCTCGCATTCGGAGAACGGAGCCACCAAAGAGCGGCGGTACTCGTGCCGTTGTGCTTGTACTTAATTTTGCTGTTCCCGGCGGAATAATAGGCGTACTGTGCTTGCTTGCTCGCCTCGTTCGAGTTCGCTCTCGAAATGCTCCCGAAAACCTCGTACTCCGAGAGGAGGAAAAAGTAATCCGTCGTCGCCGTGACGTTGCTCGCCGCCGTACTTCCGCCGCCGGTGTTGTCCGTGTACTTGGTAACGGACTTGAGGACGGCACGGAGCGCCGCCGGAATGACTGCGATAATCGTCCCGGAATAGCTCGAGAGGCTCGTCCCGCAAATGTTTGTACGCATTTGCGAGCTTTTCCATCCGCCGGAGTTCGTGTTACTCGCGTTCATAACGAAATAGCCCGCACCCGGGGACGACCATCCGCTATCCGGGCCATATTGATTATCGCAGAAACACACGTCCGTACCGCCGGAGAGCGCGGTCTTTGCAAGCTGAAAATGGATGCGGTTTGCGCCCTCGACGCTTGCGTTATGGTTAAAGCCGATAATGAAAGCGTAGGTCGTGACATTCGAGAGCGAGAGCTTTCCGACCGTGCCGTTAAGCGTGACCGCCTTTCGGTCGCCGATGCTCCAATAGTTCGCGCCCTGTCCCGCGTCGGAAACGGACTTGATAACGCTCCACTCGTTATTGTTGAGCGTAGAGCTCACGAAAGAGAGCGTCAGCGAGTAGGAGGTCGCGGAGGAAACGACATTGACCGAGCCGCTCGTCGTCTGCCCGTTCTTTGTTGCCGTGACCGTGTACGCCCCCGTCTCCGTGACGGTGAAAACCGCCGTCCCGTTGCTCGTCTTTGTGGCGATTGTCGTCCCGCCCTTTTTCAGCGTGACGGATGCGCCGGAGTCTACGTTGACGGTAATCGTCGCGGAAAAGAACGTCAGCGCCACCGCGTAGCTATCGACGACGGAGACGTTTTTCGTGTCGGACGTTTGCCCGTTGAGTGTGGCCTTTACACTCCATGTACCGGCCTCCGGCAAGGAGAGGACGCACGAGCCGCCCGCCGCCGTGCCGTTTACCGTTTTCGAGCCCTTTGTCGCCGTGACCGCCGCTCCGCTCGTAACGGATACCACGAGGGAGAGCTCGACTCCGGGCTTGCTGACTGCGTTTGTTCTACCAATCATTTTTAACTCACCGCCTTAATACAAGTAATGCTCTGCACCGTGATAGCCGCCGTCGGCTTTGTCGCGGCGTAGATTTTGACCGTCCCGCTCCCGGAGAGAGCGACCGGCGCAAAGTTTCCGCTCGCGGCCTCTGTCGCACCGAACACGACCTCGGGGACGTGGCTCGCCGTCACGCCGGGGCAGGCGATAGAGGCGGCATAGGGATACGCCGCGTATGTGCTGTCGCTCACCCATGCAGATGCGGCGACGGACACGCCGGAGAAAATCTTCACCTCGGCGTATCCCGCGTGAGCGTGGGAGGCGTTGGCAAAGTCGCCCGGCTTTTTGCCGCTGTCGGTCAGATTGCCGGAGGAGTCGAGCCCGGCGAAGTGTCCCGCCGTGACGTTCTTTACTTTGTCCGCCTTGCCTGTGTGGGTATGGCTCGCGTCGGCGAAGTCGCCCGGCTTTTTGCCGGAGTCGGTCAGATTGCCGGAGGAGTCGAGCCCGGCAAAGTTGCCCGCCGTCGGTGAGGCGGCTTTCTCGGCCTTGCCCTCGTTGAGCTTCTTAATATTTTCCTGCATGGCGGTTTGGTCTGCCGCCGTGAAATATCGGGCGATAACGTCGCCCGCCGACCATGCCCGGGCGGTCGTGCCGTTCTGCGCTCGCGTGACGGTGAGCACGTTCCCGTTCTTTGCGGTCATAAGCACCGTTTCCGCCGTGGAGCCGTCCGCTCCAATCGTGAGCAAGTTCGGAGCCTCCGGCAGTACGGAGCCGTCAACGACGTTTACGGTCGTACCCGCCGCCGTCAGCGCGCCGGAGAGCGAAGTCTCCGGGGAGTTGGCTTGCGCCGGGTACATTGTCACTAATTCGGACATATTCTTTCCTCCTTTTAGTAGTCCCCGCCGCCGCGAGAATTACAGAATGTTTGAGCGAATACCGCGCCCACGATACGACTCATGTTATCGGGGAGTATCTCTATCGAGTGCCACGAGTTACGGCGTATCTTCCCGCTCGAGTCCGTGGCGAGATACTTCACAATGTCGATATTGCTATACGAGGACGGCGCGGGTATCTCTTTGCCGTCTACCTTGATAGTCGCTTTCGAGGCGCGTTGTCCCTCGTAGATGCCGAACTCGATAGCGTGGGTATGGTCTTTTACGGTGTGGGTATGGTCTTTCACCGTATGCGTGTGCGCCCTTACCGTGTGCGTATGGTCGTAGACCTCGTGTGTATGTGCGGAAATCCTGTGCGTGTGCGACGGATGCGTATGCGCGCCCGACCAAATGAACGTCTCGTAAAGTCCTTGCAGAGAACGCCGGGCAAGTCCTCGGGATTTTTCTTTGCTCGCTCTACGAAGTCGGCGAGCGTGGTATATTGCTTTATCGTCCCGAGGCCGGGATTTGCCTTTATCCATGCCGTCGGGTCTGTCCACTCCTCGCGCTTGTCGAGCTCGTAGAGGACGGGGAGGAAACGCTCGTCGGTCGTCTGTCCGTCGGCGACCTCGCAAGCGTAGCCGTAAAGGTTATCGAAAACAGACTCGCGCACCGTGCCGGACGTGGTAATCATAATCACAAGCGGCTGTCGGCGGCTCGAGGTCGATTGTTTCATAACCTCGTAGAGATTGCGGTCGCGGATAGCGTGGAGCTCGTCGATAATGACGGCGTGAGAGTTGAGGCCGTCGAGGGTATTCGAGTCCGAGGCCAGCGCCTCGAACTTGGAGGCCGTCGCCGGAAAGTAAATGTCGTTGCGGCGCTTTTTGAGAATGGCGGAGAGCTCCGGGCTCTGCTTCACCATGTTTACGGCCTCTGTGAGCGTCTTTTTTGCTTGGTCTTTCTTTGTCGCTACGGAGTAAATCTCTGCCGCGCCCTCGTAGTCTGCGACGAGCATATAGAGCGCAAGAGCCGCGAGGAGCGTACTCTTGCCGTTCTTTCGTCCTACAAGAAAGAGTGTCTCTCGAAAGCGCCGGTATCCCGTCGCCCTCTCGAGCCACCCGAAAAGGAGTTGTATAAATGCTTTTTGGAAAAGCTCGAGCGTCAGAGACTCGCCGAGCGTCCCTTGAGACTGCTTGCAAAACCGCTCGACGAATGTAATCGGCCTCTCGCCGACGGCCTCGTCGAAGTAATACGGCGAGCTCTCGTCCGCCGCGTCCATTTCCGCCACAAGGCGACCATACACGGCCTTTACTCGTTTGCTCGTGACGATTTCGCCGGAGGAAATCCGCTCCCAATATTCCCGGACGTAGTTCACTACTTGCCCGACCGGGCGGCGGGCTTTGTGATAAAGCTCATAAGCTCGTCACCCGCCGATTTCTTTTCTTTCTCCGGGAGCAACGCGACGAGTTGGTTTGTGAGAGCGGAAAAGGATTTTATCGTCGTGTTGTAGGCACGGAGAGCCGGAGACTCCCGGCGGAGCTTTTGCGCCCCCTGTACGAAATCCTCTATCAAGTCGCCGTTGTTGATTTCGTCGGCGAGGCGTTCCAATGTGACGGAGGTCACGGCAAATTGATTGATAAGCCCCTCGGCAAACTGCCGCTTTTCGGGAGGCATTTCTCGGAAAAGCCGTTTAATTTTCTTCTTTTTCGCCTCGATTTTTTCAAAAACCGAGAGCTCGTCGTAGCTTTTTTTATTTGTCGCCATATAATGAGTAAACCTCCCTCCGCCCCGGTTTTACCCCCCCTCATGTGCGCGCCCGGGTCGGTTCTTCCGAGGATTGAGGCGCGGTTACTTACCGGGTATCTATTTCGGCGCACCCCGGGGGGTATGTGGCGCTGTGATAATATTTCCGTCTGCATCGAAAGCGAGGCCGTCGGCAAGCGGCGGCGTTCCCTCGTGTATCAATGCGTGACACGTCCGGCAAACTGTCTCGAGGTTATCCTCGCCGAGCGCGATTGCCGGGTCGTCGATGTTCCTCGGCGTGAGCTCTATCTTGTGATGCACGATAACGCCGGGCTCGCCACAATGGACGCATAGCCCCGCGTCGCGCTTGAGAATATACGCTCGTGTGCGTCTCCATGCCGGAGACTCGTAAAACGCTTTTGCAAACTCTCTCATGCTCTCCGCCTCCGAATGGGTAAAGAGAACGCCCCGCACGGCCTCAAGCGTCCTCACGCATAAGCGCAAGGGCTCGACCATGTAGGGCGCACGGCGGCGAGGTTTTCCCTCGACCTCTCTTTACGCCTCAATGATAGCACGGGGAAAATGCAAGTTTCCATACACCTTTTTTTCAATACATGAGAATAAGCGAGAAAGCGCCTTACATGGACGGCATAGCCCCCGCGCCGAAGTAGAGGAGAGCGAAGCGCACAAGAGCTTTGTTGCGCTGGTCGTAGATGGACGTAGGCGAGGCGTAGCATACGGCCTCGGCGATTTCTTCCTTGCTCTTGCGCTCGATGTACCAAAGCCGGAGGATACGCGCGTCGGCCTCGTCCATCTGCGCGAGCACGTCGTCGATTTCCTCGACCTTATCCCGGGTAACTTGGATTTCCCGCATAACCTCGGCGAGCTCGAGGCAGTCCGCGAGCGCGTCGTTTACAGATTTCGCGCCCGTGTACGGCTTGGACATATCCGCCGACGGATACTCCGACGGCGCGCCGTATCGTAAAATGCGCTCCTTTTTCCGCTCGAGATTGCCTAAAGCCGTCTCGAGCAAGCCGCGAGCGCGGAGAGTTTTCTCCGCCGCCTCGAAATAGTTAATCATTAGCTCGCCCTCCTCGTGCGTTATCGTGGTTTAGGCGCGTTTCCCTCCGTGGCGGTATTCGCGTCCCTTGTTGTACTCATGTTTTGCCATGAGCACGGCCTCAACATCCACGCCCATATAGGCGAGGTAATCGAGGATGCGGATAATCGCGTCGCAAAGCTCGACGGCGACTCCCTCCGGCTTGCAAGTGCCGGTTTTCTCGTCCTTGTCGCAAGCGCCCTCGAACTCGCACACCGCGCCCGGGATACCACAGCACCCGTAAATAGCCGGATTGCCGTCGCGCCATTCCTCGAGCGCCTCCGACACTTCCGAATGAATGAGCGCGGCGACCTCGGGAAAGCTCCGAGCCGTCTCCCACCATCCATGCGCGACCGCGTTTTCGTGGACTTCTTTCGCAAATTCGTTTACTGTCATTTTCGTTTCCTCCGTTTCGGTTTTATAAATACACCGTCCCGCCGATAAAAGCGGGCGACGATATACTTTCCTCCGTTTACGTCGTTGTGCCATGCGCCAGCATCCGCGAGGAAATAGCCCGGATAGAGCCTTTCATACTCGGCGTTGTTGGTCGTGTCGCGGGCGAGCTCCTCGGCGCGCTTGCCGGAGATGCGCCCGTCCCGTGTTTTCGGCTCCGGGTCGATAAGATTTTTCGAGGCGTTCCATGCCCGAGTGTAAAGCGGGCTCTTGACGATATAGTGACCGAGCCCGGCGAGGCCGCTCTCCGTGAACTGCAAACGGCGGGAGTTCGCGTACCCGAGCCCCCATAGCTTTTCGAGCTCGTCTCTATCCATTCCGCCGGATAGCGTGACGTGATGATGATAGCGCCCATTCTTGGAGCCCTTTTCCGTAACGGCTATGTACTTGAGCGGCGGGAGTCCTTGCTTTTTCCGTGCTCTCTGCACCCGACGGATATAATTCCGTAAAAGTCGTTGCGCCTCCTCCGGGCTCTCCGGCTGTTGCTGATAGGTCAAATGGATTTCGAGGTCGTCCGGCGTAAAGTTCGCGTGGAGGAGACGGACGAGCTTTTCCTCTCTATGCCGCTGATTGAGTTTCGCTTGAGCGGCAGAGGTCGGCTTGCTCCGCTTGCCTCTGCTCCGTCCTTGCCGATAGGTCGGGTAGATATATACGTCGAGATACTCGCCGCAATAATAGCGTTTCTCTCTGTAAACTGTTTTCATGTGATACCCTCCGACGAGAGCTCGTCTATGGTCGGTTTGTTAATATTCCATACGAGCCCGTAAAAACGCGCTTTGCGCTCGATTTTTTGCCCTTGCATACCGTCCCGGAGAGTGCTATAATAATAAAGGTATGAGTAATCGCTCGTCTTTTCCGGGACGAGTCCCCGCCGACGTTCTGCAAAGCGTCGGCGGTTTCTCTTTTTCTGTCCTGCATTGTCAATCCTCCGCGCGGCGGTAAAGTTCTACGAAGTCCGCCACGAAATCGAGGATAATCCGCTTTGCCTCATAATATATAATAGGTAGGAGCAAGAGCATGAACTCGCCGCCGACGGCCTTATAGCCTCGCCACGCGAGCGCCGCGCTCAAGCCCTTTGTGAAAACGACCGCCGTCACGATAAGCACGGCGAGGAACTCCGCCGCCGCGAGGCGGCTTTTCTTTTTGCGTCTCATTCTCTGCCTCCCGTAATTATGCGGAGCGGGCAATTATCGAGGCGCTCTTTCGACACTCTGATACCCCGCGTCGCGTAAAGCGTCCCGCGAGCCGTGCAAGCGCCGTCGCTACCGCGTCCTCTATTTCCGCCCATGTTTTCGTAATATTTGCAATACGCACACGCCGTCGGGATTTTTCTCATTTGCGTTATTACAACGACTTTTCCGAGGAGTTCACTCCCGGACGGCTCCCGGGCGAACTCTTTCCGCGTCGTGTGCTTGCACGGATTTCCGCAATTCCGCTTGTTGCACTCTGTATTTTTCTGTGGGTCGCACTCATATAATTTCGGAAATCTCATTTTTCGCCCTCCTCGTCCTCCGGGATAGGTGTAAAGCACTCGCAACGGAGGACTCGCTCTTTTTCGTCTGCGTGTATCGGGCTCGGACGGCGGCTATCCATGCGCTCTATACATGGGATGCAGTAATCGCCGTCTCTGCCCTTACGCGGGTCGTGTACCTCTCGAATGTTGTCGCATTTCCGGCAATCGAACTCGTACCGCCATTTCGGGAGCTTTTCTCGGCGACGCTTCATGTTCTGCGCCCCGTTTCGTCCATGATAAAAACGCGGCAATTATAGCCGTCTTTGTAGTCGCGTTTCCCTCTGCCTACGTCAATACCTGCCGTCTCGCACCGTTGTGCGGCTCTCGCGAGCTCCGAGATATAAAATCTATCCCGTCTCATTTGAGGCATTTTCCAATAATCGGGGTCTTTGCAAAATCGGCACTCCATAGGGCAACCGAGCAACGCCGGAGGGATGCGCTTATATACGAGCTCGTCTATAATGAGCGCCAACGTCTTACCGTTGCGACGACCGCCTCGAAAAATCGTCTCGTCGCGGTCGATAACGTATCGCACCATTTCCGGGTACGGCTCTACGCCGAGAGCTTTACAAATCCGATGGAGGCGGATTTTCGCCTTTGTTCTTTCAAACATTCTCATTCCTCCTCGTGATAGGCTCTATCCCCGGCGTAGACCGCCGGGGAATTATTGAGCCGTTAATTTTACAAATCAAAGCCGGGCGCGAAGCCGAGGGAACAGTACGCGTCGAAGTAGTCGACTGTCCCGTCGGCGTACACAAGCACGAAACAGTCGGAGTAGCTCGCAAGCGGAGAACGGAGCCACCAAAACCACGTCCCATCTCCGACGTGCTCTTTCACGCGGTCACGCTCCCGCTTGAAAATCTCAAGTTGAACGCTGTCCGGCTCCTCGTTCCACCAATCGCCCGCGCCGAAAACGTCGGTCGCGGAGGGTATCCACAGAGTATCCGCGTACTCGTGACGTTCTCCGTCGATTTCCTCGGACATGAAACGAGGCTCGAACGCCTCCGCGAGCTCGTCCGGGAAAAGCGGGAGAATATCCTCGAGGACGTGTCGCCGCCCCTCGCTCTTGAGGTATCCGCCCTTGTTGGTCGGTGTGTCGTTCATGCGCCACTTTTCCGCGAGGGAGTCCTCGAGGACGAAGCGGGCGCGTTTCTCGTTGACATATCCGCCGCAAACGGCATTGACGAGCTCGCCGTTTTTGAGCTCGATAGCGAACTTGTCGCCCGGACGGATAAGCTCGAGGCCGTTCCCGCTCGAAATGGCCTTTTTGAGTTCCGCGAAAGAGATTTCCTTGTTCCTTGTGGTAATGAGTTGCATCGTCTTTTCCTCCGTTCAAAAGATTTTACAGAAATAGTGATTGCCGATAATCATATCGACGCTCTCGTTATAAGGCGCGGTCGAAAAATAGACCGTATCCTCTGAAAGAATGTGCTCCCGCTCCTCTATGGCGGTATGCACCGCGAGATATTGCTCCTTGTCCGGCTCCGCCGAGTAGAGGTACGGAGCGGGGGAGAATTGCCATACGTCGCCGTATTTCTGAAATACGACCTCCTCGACCGTATCCGGGAAATAGTCGGAGAGCATACGGTTTAGAACGACCTCGACGACGGCGACTTGTCCCTCGAAGCTCTCGCCGCGCGCCTCGTGGTAGACGAGGCAAGCAAGGATATAAACGTCCTCGTCGCTGAAATGGAGCTCCGCGTATCTGTTCTCGGGCTCCGGCTCTACCGTCGGCTCCTCGGGCTCCTCCGTTGTTTCCTCCGCCGCTGTCTCCGGCAAGGCCGGAGCCGGTGCTATGTACGTCAGCTTTTGCCGTTCCGCCGCGAGTGGGATTTCCGGCTTGAGCGTCTCCCGTTCCTTGCCCGCCCGGAGCGCGATAATGAGCCCCAGCACGAGGACGAGCGAGAGGAGGATACCGGCTTGCATCCGGCGGCGCTGTCTGCGACGTTTCCGCCGCTCCTGCCTCGTCATGGTCTGCCACCCTCCGGCGTATCCTCGGCGAGCACGATATACTCGCACTCCCGGGCGATTGCCGTCCACCGAACGCCCCACTTGCGGGCGGCGGCGTGTACGGCCTCGTATTTGTTCACGCCGTTTACGGTGAGCTCGCCGTATTCCTTGTGACGGACGAGGTATAATTTCATCGTCCCGGCAAAGCGCGGGCGGTATCCCGCCGGTGCTGATTGCTCGTGCTTCATTCTGCTACCCTCCCGTCGATAAGCTGAAAGCTCTCTCGGATAGTCACGGGCTCGCGTCTGCCTACGTCAAATTCGAGGACGCAATATCGCCCGCCGGGATGAACGTAGACGACCGTCCCGGGGATTGCTTTCGGCTTGCCGTCCTTGCCCGGAACGTCGAACGTCGCGGGCTTTACCGTGATGCGGTCGCCGAGCTTAATCATTCGACCACCTCCGGCGCGTCTGCCGCCTCTGCGGGCTTGTCCGCCGCCGGAGCCGTCTTATTGTTCGCCGCTCGGAGGAAAGCGTCTCGGAGCATATTCACGAGCGGGGAGGCCGTCGTCTGAGTCGCCGGAGCATCCGCTTTCGGCTTGTCCATATCCGCCCGCTCGACGAAGCCGCATAAAATCGCCGCCGAGACTACCTCACCAACGAAGCCGCCGACCTCGCTCTCGGCGAGTGTCTGCGTCCTCGTGCGGACTTTGAAAGCGCCGGTCTTGAAATCAAAGACGACATACGCCCGCTTTCCCTCCGGCGGCTCGATTTTAACCGCCGCCGCGTCCGCGATAACTTCCTCCGGGCTCGGTACGGTATAACCGGCCTTTTTCAGAGTGTCCAGTTGCGCCGCGTCGAGGGCGAACGCCTCGCCGCCGAGTTTCTTTGAATAGAGCTTTTTCATTTGTGCGACCTCCTTAATCGTTCGACTCGCTGATAACAGCGATTTTTGCGAGGGCGGACGTTTGCGCCCATTCCTCGGCGAGAATACGGGAACTCCGCTCGAACTCCTGCGAGAGTGCGGCGAAAGCGTCCTCGTTCCTGTCCTTGACCGCACTCCACATTTCCTTGTGAACTTTCTCAATGTCGGTGTGCATCTGCTTTGTGCGCTCGATGCACTCTTTCAGCTCCGCCCACGCCTCACGGTCAGAGGCAAAGCCGCGCCCGCGTTCCTCCATCGTGCCGGAGACGGCCTCCGCGACGGCGGCTTGTAGGTTTGCCATAAGCCGAACTCTCGAACTCGTTTCGCTCATTGTGTTATTCCTCCTTTATTTCCCCGCCTCGATAGCTCGGAGCGGACTTTCGTCGCTCATGCCTTGCATGAGAGCCCCCATTTTGAGAGCCTCCTCGCGGCTGATTTCCTGCGGCTCTACGTCTGCGCGTATTGCAAAGATACGGTGCTTTTGAATGTAGGCCGCGAGGAAAGCGTCCTTTTCTTTCTCCCAAAGCCTTTTATAGAAATCGAAAAGATACTCAATTTCCACCTTTTCGGCTGGAGTGCAATCCGCGCCGAGTTGAGTTCTAACCTTGCGCCCACTCGCGGTATATACGAGCTCGTAGGCGTAGCCGCCCGTGACCTTATAGACCACTTGCCGGAGGATTTTCTTTTCCTCCCCGCCGTGATATGTGAAGTCGTGGCGGACGCGAGTCTCCTCGTCGAGCTCCTCCTCCGAAATGCCGTATTTCTTCATCATACGAGCAAGGAGCTTTTCGGCGTTCTCGGCCTCGCCGCCGACTCCGTGCTCGGCAAGTGCGCGGACTTTCTTCAATAATGCCGTTTTATCCATTCTCGCGGCTCCTTTCCAGTTTTGGACACCATGCCGGGATATACGGGTCAAAGCGTTTCACGCCAACGACGCGCCCCTTGCATCTGCCGGGAGCAAAGCACCGATAGGAGATAATGTCTTTCGCCCACGGCTCCGTAACAACGTGCTCGCACCCCTCGCAAGTATGGGAAAAATCGGCGTTCATTTCTCTGCCTCCGCCGCCGGGAGGCCGAGCCACCATAGCGGGCTATCCCGCTCCGGTCGGCGGCAGTCGTCGCAATCCGCCGCCGAGCACGAGGAGCAATAAATCCGGCGAAAAGCATCGTCCCACGGCGTTTCAATCGCCGGGATTGCCCGGAGGATGCTTGCCAGCGCCTCCGGGCTCTCCGTGATTTTCTCGAAAACGTTCATTCCGCCGCCTCCGTTGTTACGGACATGAGCCCGGCGGCGTATTCCTCAATTCTGGACGGATGTAGTCCGTCGTTGATGTATGCAAAGTCTAAATCCGTGTGCGGTCTATTTGTCCAGCATTTGAGCACCTCTTGAGCCCATCGGACGGAGCGCCATTCGAGCCGGTCTTGACGGTAGATAATCGTTACCGCCGTGCAAATCGCTACCGGGACGCGCCCATATTTAGAGATACACTCGCTATACCGTTCGCGCACCGTTGGAGAGGAGAGCTCGGCGTTTGCCGCTCTAATCGTCTGCCGAAACGCTTTCCTGTGGTCGGCTCCGCCGTCTCCGTTTGCGATTTTCTTAATATCGCGGATAAAAGTCTTGTCTAATTTCATGGTATGAGTAACCTCCGTTTCTTTATTGAGCCGCTTTCCGACGGCCTCTATTTCGGTACGACCGATTTACTCGAGCCTCCGCTACCGCCGCGCTATACCCTTGACGAAAGCGGGAGTCCGTTTCCCCGGTCTTGCCTCGCTCGAGCTCGCGGTATATGGTCGCTTGGCACTTGCCGACACGCTCGGCAATCTCGCCCGGCTTTGCGCCCTTTGCGTACATTTCCTCGATAATCCGCCGCTCCTCGAGCTTTAAGCACTCGTATTTCATAGCCTCGCCTCCGTTTCTGCGTAAAAAAATAAGTGCGTCGGAGCTTATTAGCTCTTTCGCACATAATAATAAACTGCACGAAATCTTGCCGTTTCGCGGCGCGGCGCATTTTTCTGTTGCGCCTCCGGCGCGATTCTGCTATGCTTGGTTCAGTATAACATTCCGCGCCAAAAGGAGGCAAAAGCGCCATGGTCGAAAATTATCAGGAAATGCTTTCGAGCGAGCACAGCGGCTTTATCCGTCACAACGGCATCCGCGTCGCTTCGGTCGACGAGGAAAAAAGCGTGCTGACCGCCGACGTCACGCCGGAAAATTCCAACATCTGGGGCGGCGTGCACGGCGGCTTTCTCTACGCGATGGCTGACACCGCCGCGGGCGCGTTCGCGCGCATCAACTACGGCCAGCACAACGTCACGCTGAACGGCTCGATCAACTATCTGCGCTCGACGGTGCAGTCCAAAGCGCTCACCGCCGTCGGCCGACCGGTCAGGGTCGGCGGTCACATCGGCTTTTTCGAGGTCAATATCACCGACGACACCGGCGCGCTGATCGCCCGCGCCGAGATCAACATGTATTTTCTGAAAAAGTGAGAAACGCGCTAAAAGGGAGCGCATCGGGCAAAGCCCGATGCGCTCCCTTTTTCATTCTTGCGCTGTAGCCGCTCAGTTTTCCTGACTTTCGCCCTTGATCAGCGCCGTCACCGCTTCGGCGACGGGCTTGCGGTCCGCGTCAAGGAAGAACACCTTGACCTTCGCCGCCTTCGACCAGTCGGCATTCGCCCACGCGAGCGTTACGGTTTCTGCATACTGGCCCAGATCCAACGAGCCCTTATCGGGATAGTCGACGGTGATGGTCTCCTCCCCGTTGTACTTGCCGCCGTTGCCGTAAAGTGTCACACTCTTCGGATAGGTATACAGTGCCGAAATCGTACCATCGGAATTGCGATTGGTCTGGAGTCTCGCTTTCTCTCCGCACGTAATTTCGGTATCATTGGGAACCGCGGGACTGCCTTCGATCCTCACATCGTCAGAATTCAAATACAAAGACTTCGCCTGGATCGCATTGGTCTTCCCAGAAACGATCTTATAGTTTCCCGCTGCCGCTACCAGCGTGACGCTCTCTGCGCGGATCGCGGTGTCATCGCTCTCATAAACTTTAGCATAATTGCCGTTTGCCGTAAGCGTCAGCGCGCCGCTCACTTCGATCCACTTCATGCTGACCGCGTTATCGAAAATAATGTTCACATTCTCGCGCTTGCAGATGATGCTGCCGCCGTTGTAGTCCTCCGTCAAATGCAGCACACTCACGCCATCGACGACCTGATACGTCCAGCCCGTGCCGGTGCATACGTTGGTGCTTTCCAAAAGCTTGCTCTGATCTACACCATCAATCACCAGAGATACATCGTCCTCAAGATGATATTCCGATCCCCACTGGGCATAGAGGATCTGGACGGGCAGCTCCATATTTTCGTTGATCGTGATGCTGTTGATCGGATAGGCCGTTCCCTTGCCATCCGCCTGCGTGTTGTAGCCCGTCAATGTGTATCCGGGCCTGGTAAAGCGGAAGCCGATGTTCATTGTCTTCCCTATCATCGAACCGGAAGTAAAATCATCCCTCGACAATTTTTTCCCGTAACCGTCCCAAGTTCCGCCATTGCCGTCGAGAATTACAGAGCGCGTGTCATCACCGGCTGTCATAACGACTTCTTAAAAGAAAGCTCCTATTTCAGGGCTGACCTTTTCCCCTTCATAGTAAATATCGCCATCATTGCTGCGCCAATAATACTACTCGTAGTTCGTTTTTCCACGCGCTACCGGCATCGTAAAATCATCGGTCAATTCCACACAGTAAAAGTTTCTGACGCTGCTGTAAGCGCTCTTAATTTCGCTGTTATATGTACTAAAAATCGCATAGTTTCCGCTCTCCGGCAGCTTGAGCCAGACAGCGTAGAGCGTCTCAAAACCCATATCGCTGTTAAAGGTGACATTGCAGTCGATCCAACCACTGCCGCTCTCATCAGTCGACCAACCGGCAAGGAGATAGCCGCTCTGCGCAAACGGATAATCCCACAAGTTGAGTGGGTTTTCCTCGGAATAGGTAACTGTCACCTGATCTTCGCCTTTCAGCGAACCGCCGTTGCCGTTGAGCGTGACGGTGTACGTCTTCTCGCCCTCGTCCGTGCCGGTGTCGGTTTCCTCCGCCGCCTGCGCTGGGATCAGCGTGAGCAGCAGCCACCAGGACCATGCTCAGGCTGAATACGCGTATCTTTCGACTGTGCATCCTAATTTCCCCCTTGTTTTCAAGGTCATCCTGTTCCCCGAAAGGGGGAACAGGCGAGGCGTACGCCTCTCTATTTTTCCAGTATGTCGTCCCGTTTGGGCAAAAACAATATGCTGGCTGGTAAGGGTCGGCGGAAAATTTATAAAAATTTTTCCAGATCAAAAATGTGCCATTCTTTTCTGATATAAGCAAAAGGACCCCCGCAGTCTTGTAGACTGCGGGGGCCTTTTTTCGTTTTCCCGCCTTTTCAGCGTTCTTTTCCAAGCGGCAGCAGCGTTTTCCGCACGGCGAAGTAGTAGATGGAGACAAGCAGCAGCGTCGCCGCCCACGCGACCGGATAGCAGTAGTAAATGTTCTCCACCGCCCGGTCGATATGCATCGTGACCGCTAAAAACACCTGCCTCACGCCGACCATGCCGATCAGGCTCAGCACCGTCGGCCACAGGTTGTGTCCGCAGCCGCGCAGGATGCCGAGCAGCACCTCGCGCAGCGCCATGATTCAGAACGTCGGTGCCAGAATACGCATCATCGCAACGCCCGAGGCAATGACCCCGGCGTCCGGACTGAAGAGCGCCACGCACTGCTCGGTGAATGCGTAAATGATCGCGCTCAGCCCCAGCGTCACACCGACGGCGACCGCGGCGCAGTGCTTTTCCCCCGTCTCGATGCGCCGGTACTTTCCCGCGCCCAGATTTTGTCCCAAAAACGTGGTCATCGTGATGCCGAACGACTTGGCGGGCAGGATCACGAAGCGGTCGAGCCGCTGCGCGATGCCGATCCCGGCGACCGCATCCGCGCTGAACCAGTTCATGTAGCGCACGACAAAAATGTTCGAAAAGCTGATCAGCGCGCTCTGCACGCCCGCGGCCATGCCGATGCGCAGGACCTCGCCGATCACGTGGCCGCCCTCCCGGTACATCTCGCGCAGGTCGAGACAGCGACTCTGGATCTCGCGGCTGATCGTGCGGTAGGCCATCGCCACCGACACGGCCTGCGAGAGCACCGTGGCGACGCCGACGCCCGCGATCCCCATATCAAACACGCTGACAAACAGCAGGTCCAGCGCGATATTCATTCCGCAGGACACGACCAGAATGCGGAACGGGATATCCGCCCGCCCAAGTGCGCGCAGGATGCCCGCGGCGTTGTTATAGATAACGGTGAACATCAGTCCGGCAAGATAGATGCGCAGATAGATCAGCGCGTCCCTTAAGTAGCTCTCCTGCGCGCCGGCAAGGCGCAAAAGCTGCGGCGAGAGCAGGATGCCGAACAGCGACAGCAGCACGCCGAGCACCACGCCGAACGAAAATGTGACGCGGATCGTGTGGCAGAGCCGTTCCCGCTCCCCGCTGCCGTTTGCTTTCGCCACGACGACGTTCGAGCCGATCGACATGGCGTTGAAGAAATTGACGACCAGATTAGCGATCACGCCGCACACCGTCACGGCGGCGAGGGCATTCTGGTCCACCAGATTCCCGGCGACCAAGGCGTCCACGCTGTTGTAAAGGTTTTGCAGCAGCTCGCCCAAAATGAGCGGGATTGAAAAGCGCACAATGGCCCAGACGATGTTCCCCTCGGTAAAATCGACCTGCTTTTTCACTTTGCGGCGCTCCCTCCCGCAGCGAGGCGTCGCGTTTCCGCCATCACATCCACACGCCCTGCGCCAGCAGGCGCTTTTCAAGGTCGCGCACGTACTCCGTGATCTCCGAGCGGTGCTCCATGCACACAGCCTGACAAATCACGTCGATCAGCGCAAGGCAGCCGATGTAGCAGGGCAGGAAGGCGCTGGAATCCGTCGCGCAGTGGAACACGATCTCGGCAAACGGATGGACCGGCGATAAGCCCCTGTCGGTGATAAGCGCGATGGGCACGCCGCGGCGGTGCATATCCTCCAGCGCGGTGACGACGCGCTTGGTGTAGCGCGGGAAGCTGATGGCGATGACCAGATCCTCCGGCTGCACCAGCGCGGTCTGGTCGATGTAATCGCCGACGGTGCCGCAGCTGAGATCGTGGACCTGTAAATTCAAATACCGCAGCTTGTTGGCGAGCATCGCCGCGGCGATGCCGGAGAGGCGGCCGCCGGTCACATAAATGTGCTTCGCCTTTTCCATCCGCGCAAGGAGCTCTGTCAGGCTGCTGTGATTCTGCGGGTCGCTCAGCGTCTCCTGCAGCGAGGCGATCGCGTCGTTCTGGATCATACTCCAGACGCTGTCTCCCTCGGAGACGGGGGCCGTCTCGCCGCCGATCTTGTTGTAGATCAAAAGCTCAGAGTGCGCGTAGCTCGTGAATTCCTTTTTGAATTCCGTGAATTTCTCATATCCAAGATGATTACAGAATTTGATGACCGTATTGTCGCTCACACCGACCCGCTGCGACAGTGCGGAGATCGGCAGAAACGCGATCTGCTGATAGTTTTCCACCACAAAGGCAGCCACCTTCTTCTGCGCCGCAGGGAAATTGTCCTGCTCTCTCCGGATGTGGTCGAGCAGCTCCATTACGTCAGCCATAGTTCTTCCTCCTCTCACGCGTCCGCTCCCTACAAATAATTTGAGGCGCAGGCGCGCTCTTTTTATGCATTATATCAAAATACGGGCAAAATGGAATAGCAAAACGTAGAAAAATTTTTTCTCTCTTGAAAAATAAAATATTCTTTACTATAATGCAAGAAAAAAGATTTTTTCTCTTTTGTGTGGGAGAACAAAATCACAAATCTCATAAGGTTATCGGAAACCGGCGGAGCCCCTTCGGATGTGCTCCGGACCTTGCAGAATTGGCCACTCTGTAAGGTCTCCGGCAGATTGGAAACGATCCGCCGCTTCACTGTATCCCTTATGTTATTTGATAAGCAAAGAAAATAATAGAGAGGAGAAAATTCCATGATCCCTGTCGAAAAAATCGCGGGCGGAACCCTCGGTAACCTTCTTTACTATGTTGCCATCATCGGCGTTCTGCTCGTCATCTGCACTATCATCCGTCTTAAGGTCTCTTTTCTCCGCAAGGCCTTCATCCCCGCGTCTCTGCTTGCCGGTATCCTCGGTATGATCCTTGGTCCTCACGTCCTCGGTGTGATCCCGGCGGATATGATGTCGAGCATCGGCGCGATCCCGTCCCACATGATCACGATCGTCTTCGCCTGCATGATGCTGGGCGTGAGAAAGTCGGAAAACACCTCCAGCATAATGCACGATGCGGCCGCCGGTCTTGGCTGGCTCTGGTCGAACTCCTTTATGCAGGTTGGTGTGGCGTGCCTTCTGTGCGCGTTCCTCTTCACGCCGGTCTTTGGCGTGAACGAGCTGTTCGGCTCTCTCTTTGAGATCGGCTTTGCGGGCGGCCACGGCACGGCCGGCGGTATGGCAAGCGTCTTCACCGATACTTTCAACTGGGCAGACGGCGCTGACCTGGGCAAGACCACCGCGACCATCGGTCTTCTGGCCGGTATCTTCGGCGGCATGGCCATCATCAACATCGCTGTGCGCAAAAAGTGGACCAAGGTCCTCACCGAACCCGCTTCCGGCAACGCTGCGAAGGAAGTTTTTGACGAGGGCGACCCCAACCACGAGCCTTCCGCTTATGCCACCATCAGCCAGGACGTCGTGGAGCCCTTTGCATTCCACCTCGGCATCATCGGCCTTGCTATCCTGATTGGCCGTCTCATCGTCTGGGGCTTCGGTCAGATCTTCGGCTACAGCGGACTCCCCCTCTTCCCCTTCGCCATGATCGGCGGCTGGGTCATCAATGCGATCGCCCAGAGAGTCCCCCTGCTGCGCGACCTGTTTGACCGCAAGACCTTCCAGCGCATTCAGGGCATGGCGCTTGAGATCCTCGTCACCTGCGCAATGGCTTCCATCTCCATCCCCGTCGTTCTGGCCTACTGGGCGCCGCTGCTCATCGGCACCGTCGTCATCATGGTCTTCATGGTGTTCTGGACCCTCTGGCTCAGCCCCCGCATCTTCAACGACTGCTGGTTTGAGCAGGCCATCATCCGCTATGGCGCGTTCTGCGGCGTTGCAGCCGTCGGCTACATGCTTCTGCGCAGCGCTGACCCCAAGATGGAGACCGATGCCGGTACGATCTACGCGCTGGACGGCCCTCTGATGAGCCCCTTCATCGGCGGCGGCCTGGTCACCTCCATGTGGCCCTTCCTTATCACCAGCATGGGCGCTATGAAGTTCGGCTTCATCGCCTGCGGCATCTCCCTCGCGATCCTCGTTGTGCTGCGTCTGTTCTTCTGGAAGAAGGACTTCAAGATGCAGCAGAGATAATCATCTCGTTGACACAACAAAAATTGCCGGGTGCTGCGTGAATGCAGCACCCGGCCCAGGCTAACATTTTCGGAGGCAAAAACAAAATGGAAAAAAAAGTTGCTGTCATTGGCGCCGGCAACGGCGGTACGGCCATTGCCGCATATCTTGCCAGCCTCGGCGTCGAGGTCAATCTGTGTGACCTGTTCCCGCAGTACCTTGAGGGTATCATTGCCGCTGACGGCATCGATCTGACGCTTGACGGCCAGACCACCCACCAGCGTCTCAACAAGGTGACCGGCGATGTGGCGGAAGCCATCTCCGGCGTGCACCTCATCATGGTCGTCACCCCGTCTTTCACGCACCGCATGATCGCCGAACGCTGCTACAGCGCCCTGACGGACGGTCAGGTTGTGGTGCTCAATCCCGGCCGCACCGGCGGTGCGCTGGACTTCCTGAACACGATCCGCTCCAAGGGCTGCCACGCCGATATCACCATCGCCGAGACGCAGACCCTCATCTACTCCTGCCGCAAGACCGGCCCTGCTTCCGTTGAGATTTTCGGCGTGAAGAAGGAGGTCGCCCTCGGCGCTTTCCCCGCAAACCGCACCTCGCAGGTGCTCGAACTGCTCAACCCCTACTACCCGCAGTTCACCGCAGCGAAAAACTGCATGGAGACGAGCCTTTCCAACATCGGCGCGCTCTTCCACCCCACGCCGGTGCTGCTGAACATCGGCCGCATTGAAAACGATAAGAACGGTTACCGCTATTACTGGGACGGCATCACCCCCTCTGTCGCGGTGCTGATCAAGGCCATCGACCACGAGCGCATGGCCGTTGCCGAAGCCTACGGCGTTGAGATCCTCAGCGCGGAAGAATGGCTCCGCCAGTCCTACGACACCTATGGCGACAATCTCTACGAGCTCTTACAGCACAACAACGCCTACGCCGACATCAAGGCCCCCACGACCATCGAGGCTCGCTATGTGACCGAGGACGTTCCCATGAGCCTTGTCCCCATCTCCGAGCTTGCCCGCATCGCCGGCGTACCCACGCCGAACATCGACGCCGTCATCCAGCTGACCAGCTCCATCTATCAGCGCGACTTCCGCGCCGAGGGCCGCTGCGCCAAGAACCTCGGCATCGAGGGCATGAGCAAGGCGCAGGTCACCCACTTCTTCGAGACCGGTGAGCGTTAAACAAAACAGTCCCCTCTAAAATTTAACATATTTTGGATAACAAATGAAAGGAAGCAATTATTATGAGCAAGGTCGATATTCTGTTTCTGAACAATAAGGCCATGGAAGAGCTCGGCTGCGGCGACATGGCCGCCGTCATGCACGATGTGGAGCGCGCCTACACCCTCGTCGAGCAGGGCGACGTCATCACCCCGGGCAAGCTCCCCATGCGCTGGGGCAAGACCGCTGAGGACGAAAACGTCTACGGCCGTATCAATGCCATGCCCGGCTACATCGGCGGCGAGTACAACATGGCCGGTATCAAGTGGATCGGCAGCGGCCCGATGAACTACAAGAAGGGCCTGCCCCGCGCCAGCGTCACCGTCATCCTGAATGACCCCGACACCAAGCTGCCCGTCTGCGTGGCCGACGGTACTGAAGTCAGCGCCAAGCGTACCGGCGCTTCCGGCGGCGTCGCTATGAAGCTTCTGTCCAAGGAGAGCTCCTCTGTTCTGGCGATCTGCGGTGCAGGCGCTCAGGGCCGCACCCAGCTCGAGGCCGCGATGATGGTCCGTCCCGGCATCAAGAAGGTTTATGTCTACGATATCCGTCCGGAGAGCTCCGCTCGCTTTGTCGAGGAGTCTAAAGCCAAGTATCCCGACGTCGAGTTCATCGCCGCCGCGACCCCGAAGGAGGCTGTCTCCGAGAGTGATATCATCGTCTGCGTCACGCTGGCGAACGAGCCGTTCATTGAGGCCGACTGGCTGAAGAAGGGCGCTCTCGTCATGAACATGGCCGACTTCGAGGTCACCTATGACTGCGTCAAGAAGGCCAGCAAGATCGTCGTCGACAACTGGGAGACCATCAAGCACCGCATGATCAGCACCGTCGCTCTCATGTGGAAGGATGGCATCATCAAGGATGAGGACATCCACGCTCAGCTCGGCCAGATCCTGATTGGCGAAAAGAAGGGCCGCGAGAACGATGACGAGATCATCTACTTCAACGCCGTCGGCACCGGTATCCTTGACCTGGCTGTCACCACGCGCTGCTACCGCAAGGCTCTCGAGCTCGGCAAGGGCACCAAGCTTGCTTACTGGGAAGAATAATCCGGAACCATTCCGTTACCATACTCTCTCGTCCTAAAAAGGCAGAAGGGGGCCTGCGTTCATGCGGGCCTCCTTCTGCCTTTTTCTTCACTTTTACATCGCGCAGGTCTACCGTTTCCTGTCACCGCGTGCGGTAATAGTCCGCCATGTGATCCATGAATTTTCTCGTCGCGTAGGGGAGCATATTCCCGCGCTTCCATGTGATCGCCACATGGCGCTCAGGCCGCTCCCTGATGGGAAGGACGACCGCGGGACCGGTGTAATCTTTCAGATACGACCGGTATAAAAGCGAGACGCCCAGTCCCCGCTCGACCATCGCCATGATCGTATCGCAGTCGTACACTCTGGATTCGAGCCACGGCGAGAGCGAGACGTTTGCAAAGACGTCCTTGATGACGCTGCGCTTTCCTTCGTCGAGAATAATGAGCGGCTCTGTCGAAAACTGCTCGAGCGTGATCTCGCTCTGCTTCGCCAGCGAATGCTCCGGCGGCAGCACTGCCGCGAGCGGATCCCGGAACAGCGGCACCGCTTCGAACTCCTCGCAGAAACCGAGGTGTGAAAAGCCGATCTCGACCTTGCCGCTTTGCAGCATCGAGGCGATGCTCGTATACTCGCCCTGATAGAGCACAAAGCGCACCGACGGGTGCTCGGCTTTGAACTGCTTCATCAGCGTGGGAAGTGCCTCGCGGCTCACGGTCGGAAACGTGCCGATGCGCACGATGCCGCCCTGCAGCTGCTCCATCTCAAAGGTCTTGTGCGCAAGCGCCATCTCCGCATCGCAGATATTCTGGATATACGGATACACCTTTTTGCCGTCGGACGTCAGCTCGATGCCGTCTTTTTTCCGCAGCACGAGCGTCAGCCCGACCTCCTGCTCAACAGGCCTTGACCGCCTGACTGACCGCGCTCTGGGAATAGTGCAGGACCTTTGCCGCCTCGGTAAAGCTCTTGTGCGAAACGGCCTGACAGAACACCTGATACTTGGACGCCAATGGTATCACCTTTTCTTATAAGTGCATAATCTCTTATGTTTTTTGCAGAATCATTCGTTTTACTTATGCGCTGAACCATGCTTCAATATGTATAAGCACTGTACCTCACTATAGTAGAAAAACGCCCAAAAGGAAATCAATCGGCGCCATTTTCCTCACATTTTTTTGCACCGCATCAATTCAACACAGAATTCAGCAAAGGAGTAGACAACAATAAAAGAAAGCATTCTGTTCCTGAACAATCAGGAGATCGAGGACCTCGGCGGCGAGGACATGCAGGCCGTGCTGCACGACTGCCAGCGCGCCTATGCCCTGATGGAGGAGGGCGACGTCCTCGCACAGACCAAATGCGTCATGCGCTGGGGCAAAACGCCCGAGGATGAAAACGTCCTCGGCCGCATCAACGCCATGCCCGGCTACATCGGCGGCGAGTACAATATGGCGGGCATCAAGTGGATCGGCAGTGGCCCGATGAACTACAAGAAGGGCCTGCCCCGTGCCAGCGTCCTCGATATCCTCAACGATCCGGATACCAAGCTCCCGCTCTGCATCGCTGACGGCACGATGATCAGCGCCAAGCGCACCGGCGCGGCAGGCGGTACGGCCATGCAGCTCTGCGCACGCGAGGGCGCCGAGGTCCTGACGATCTGCGGCGCGGGCGCGCAGGGCAGAACGCAGCTCGAGGCCGCGATGCTCGTGCGTCCGAACCTCAAAAAGCTGTGGGTCTACGACATCGTCCCCGCCAACGCCGAGCGCTTTGTGAACGAGGCGAAGGAAAAGTACCCGCAGCTTGATATCCTCATCGCCGACGATCTGGAGCAGGCAATCCGCGAGAGCGACATTATCATCACCGTCACGCTGGCCGAGGAGCCGTTCGTCAAGGCAGCCTGGATCAAGCGCGGCGCACTGATCGTGCAGATGGCAACGCTTGAGGTGGAATACGGCGTTGTGACAAACGCTGACAAGATCGTCGTCGACTTCTGGGACACCATCAAGCACCGCATGGCCAGCACCATCGCCGTGATGGCGTCCGAGGGTCTTGTGAAGGATGAGGATATCAGCGCCAGCCTTGGCGAGATCCTCAGCGGCAAGAAGACCGGCCGCGACAACGACGATCAGGTGATCTACTTCAACTCCGTCGGCGCCGGCATCCTCGACCTGGCCGTCACCACACGCTGCTACCGCGAGGCCCTGAAGCGCAACGTCGGCACATGGGTGCCGTACTGGGTGTAATGCAAAACCGGCCTGCGATCCCGCGCGGCGCTCTATTCCATAGCGTTTGATTTGATTACTTTGCTTACTTTTTCATACCATAGAGCAGCCGGGAGGCCTGCGTCACGCAGGCCTCCCGGCTGCTTTGTACTGTATGTTCCGGCTATGTAAACCTTTCGCCACGCTCTATTGCAAGTCGCACAAAATAATAGAAAATTTTTATTTCCAATGCTAATTGAAAAAATATATTTTTATTACTATAATGTCATTATAAGAACATTATTATTACTATCAGACTCAGGAAGAATTTTTTCAGCACTGCCCATCCGGCGTATAGAGCAGATGGTTCTCCGAAAGGAAGCCCTCCACGCGTTTCATGTGTTCCTGTGCTTTCTCGCGGTGGCGCTGGCCGCATCCGGTCAACACAAGGCTGATCAAACCGACCGCTCCGGTAAGCGAGGGGACGTTGTTGCACGAGTCCACCTCGCAGACCATGGTAAGATCTGCCTTTGCGGCGACCGGGCTGAGCATCGTATCGGCAAAAGCGACGTGCGGCACACCACTCATATCTGCATTCTGCGCAATCAGCACCGCGTCAGAAGAATAGCGGGAAAACGAAAAGGAGATCAACAAATCCTTCGGTGTCATGCGCATGGAAAGCTCATAGAGATCGCATGCTTCCGGCGCAAGGAGTTGCGTGCGATATCCGATCTGGCCAAGAGAAAGGCTCATAAACCGGGCGAGTACGGATGAGGAGCGAAAGCCCATGATGTAAATCGTCTCTGCGCGGTCCAGAGCGTCGAGCAGCGCTTCATAGTTCTGCTGATTGATCGGATTGGAAAACGTTCCCTGCAGGTTTTTGACTTCCGTTTCATACGTGGAGTAGGCGCTCTTCGTACCAACGGAATCCAGATGCGCTTCAAAGCGCGAATGCCAGTCCGCATTCACCTGAACGGCATTGGTCACCTGCCGCTTGAAATCACCGTAGCCCGAAAACCCCAGCTGCATGCAGTATTTGATAATGGTCGTGTCGCTCACGCCGATCTCGCGGGCCATCGCCGTAACAGAGAGAAACGGGATATTCTGATAGGACTCGACAATATAGCGGGCCACCGACTTCTGCGCGGGGGCCAGTGTTTCATAAGAATTCTTGATCAAAGTAAGCAGGCCATCTATGTTCTTTATCACCATAGGGAAATGTTCTCCTTCGCAGCTTTTATTGTTCTGCGGACATTATAGCAGGTATTCCTATCGCTGGAAAGAATTTTTGCACCGCGGATGACAACTTTTCAGGTTTCTCGGCCAGCTGGCCAGGAAATAGATATCAAAAACGGAGGAAAAGAAAATGTCAAAAACAGGAATTATCATCGTTGCGATCCTGGTCACGCTTGGCCTGACCTATGGTCTGAGCCTGCTTCTGACACGCCGCAAAACCAAAACGGGCGGCTCGGTCAGCGCAGATGACTGGGAGGTCGGCGGCCGCGAGCTGCCGCTGTACGTTGTCGTCGGCACGCAGTTTGCAACCGCTATGGGCGGCGGCATTCTGGTCGGTCAGGTGGGTAACGGCTTTAATAACGGCCTTTCCTGCTTACTCTACGGTATCCTTTGCCAGCTCGCCTTTATCGTGCTCATGTTCATTGCAAAATGGCTGCGCTCTCACCAATTCGCCACCGTTCCGGAGATCCTCACACATTATACCGGCCAAAGTAAAGCCGTGCGCATCATTGCCGGTGTGATGACAATCGTTGTTCCTTTCGGCTGGTGCTGCTCGAACCTTACGGCCTTCGCAAAACTCTACTCCCCCATCACTGGCCTTTCGATCAATGCGCTCATTATAATTATGGCCGTGCTGAGTCTGTTCTTCATCATCCCCTCCGGTCTGAAAACGGTCGCGTGGACAGATTTTATCTTTGGCTGTCTGATGGTGGTCGTTGGTGTGATCGTTGCCGTGGTCACGGCAAACATGGCCGGCGGTATGACGCATGTGATTGAGACCGTTCCCTCTGAGATCGTTGAGTTCCCGGGAGCGTTTTTCAGCGTGGGTCTCTCCACTGTTCTTCTCTGGATCTTCTCTCTGACGCCGGGCGGCATGACCAACCAAATGTATTATCAGCGCATTCTCGCCGCGAAAGACACCAATCAGGTGAGAAAAAGTTTGCTGATCTCCGCCATCTGCTGTATGATTGCTTATGTCTGGGCCGTTATCGTTGGTCTGAGTGTCCGCTCCATGAACCCCTCGCTTGAAGGCGAGATGGCCACCGGCTGGCTGATGGATCAGATGCCCGTCTGGGTCGTTGCCGTGTTCTCCGGCCTCGTTGTCTGCACGATCCTTTCCACGATCAGTTCCGGTGTGCAGTCCGTCGTCGTTAACCTCAACCGCGATATCTATCGCGTGGTCAAGCCCGACGTGGAGGACAAGAAAGCGGTCAAGGTCTCCCGCATTTTGTCCGTCGTCATTGTTTTCACCGCCGCGCTGGTCGCGATGTTCTTCCCTCAGGTTTTGAGCCTTCTGGTCATCACCTATTCCTACTCCGCAGCCGGTCTTGTCTGCCCGATTTTCCTGAGCTATATTCTGCGCAAGAAAGGCATCATCACGAAAAACGGCATTGTCGCCGGTATGCTGAGCGGTATTCTGGTCTGTGCCATCTCCATGCAGTTCAATTCGGTCGTTCCCTATGTCATCTGGGGCTGCCTTGCCTCCGGCATCGCAATGATCGTTTTCAGCAAGCTCGACAAGACAAATCCCGTTTACCTCGAAAAATAAGGAGTCGCTATGTTAAAGATTCAGTCCCCCGCGAAAATTGCCTGTATCCAGATGCGCATTTCTTACTGCCGTGTTGAAGAAAATCTGGCCGAAGCTGACCGTCTGATTGAAGCAGCCTGTGCAAACGGCGCCACACTGCTGATCCTGCCGGAGACCTTTACAACCGGCTCTGCCTTTGATACCCGTGCAGAGGCATACGCCGTAGCCGAAGCAATCCCCGACGGAAGGACTTCGCAGTTTCTTTTGAAAAAAGCACGCGAGCATGGTGTTTATATCACCGGTTCCTTTGTTGAACGGGATGGAGCGGACCTCTATAATACCGCGGTCTTGGCAGGGCCGGATGGTCTGGTCGGCAAGTTCCGCAAACTCCACCCGTGCGAAGACGAGGTCTACTGGGCCGAGCCGGGAAACCTTGGAATCCCTGTCTTCCATACTCCTATCGGCCGGATCGCGCTGCTGATTTGTCTGGATGCCTATTATCCGGAGTGCTTCCGCATCTGTGCACTTCAGGGCGCAGATATTATCTGCACGATGTTCAACGCATACCACGTCAAGGAAAGCCGTCGGCTTCCGGACCCTTACGCAACGATGGCAGGTGTTTTATGTATGGCAAATGCGCTGTCCAACCATGTTTTTGTCGCTTGCTGCGATGCGGTAGGTGAATGCAACGGCACGCGCTTCGCTGGGCAAAGCATGGTCGCCAACCAGTGGGGTGCACCGCTTGCCGGTCCAGCAAGCGATGAAGAGGAAGCTATCGTATATGCTGACATTGACCTGGCTGACAGCCGCAGGAAGTACTTCCACCCGACAAACAGCCGTCTGGCCAACCGCAGGATCGATGTGTACAGTCAGGACCTCGGCTATCATCCGGAAAAATATCATTAAGCCTCATCTCTATTATTTTCACAGGCGCGGAAGCGCCGGGGAGGGGATGGCCATCGGTCATCCCCTCCCTTTTATCGATTCTGACGCGCTATGCTTCCAGTATCCCTGGCGCGGCGGAAACTTGGCCGCCGTACCAGCACCTTCGCCTGCCTCTGTCCTCCTGCATAATGTAGATAGGGGATATTTTTGCCAAAACCTTGAAATGAGAGAGTGTCGCCGCAATGCGTCCCATATCGTGCTGCGGCATGTGAGGAGAGACGGCTATGAGTACGCTTGCGCTTCGGAATGTAACCTACTACCAGACGTAATACCAGAAGGTGGACGCCCCGAAGGACATCAGCCACCATTTTGACATGGGGCTGCTCCGCGCCGTGGTGGGCCGTTCCGACAGCAGCAAGACCGCACTGCTCCTGCTGGATCAGAGCTTTACCGAGACCGTGAGCGCGCTCAGGCGCTACATTACGTTCAGCCTCATTCTCTTCCCCGCCTTGTTCCTGATGGTAGGTCTGATGGGCTTTCTCATCTCGCGGCTCATGGTCAAGCGGATGGAATTTGCCGTCATGTGGGGTTTGTGCGCCTCACAGAAGCAGAGGGGCGCCTCGTTCTTCTTAGAGCAGGCGCTACTGTGCCTCACTGGCTGTCTCATCGGCCGCGCCCTGTCGGTGCAGGCTGTGGGCCGCACAAACCTGATGGCTTTGCTCTCCGAGAGGGAATAACAAAAATAGAGAGTTTTGTCCTGTGACAGAACTCTCTATTTTTGCTTTTCAGCCTGTAAGCGTGCTCCGCGGCCCTGTAAAGAGCAGATCATTCCGCCTTTACGAGCTTCTGCGCGGCCCGCAGGGAAAGCGGCGCAGCGCGCACTCTGCACTCGAACGTCTGGGGCGGATGTCCATATTCAGCGCCGCCGTCACGCAGATCATGATCTACGTTCCTTCTTTTTCTATCAAGAAAAGAAGGGTTTTTGAGGGTGGAACGCAGAACGTGGAACGGGAGGTGGGACGACCTGCGAAGTGCGTAGGCTCTTTTGAGGATGGATTTGGAGAAATTACCTCCCCCTCAAAAAATTATTTCAATAAAATTTTTTGTGCATGTTAGCCAAAGGCGCTAACAGTGCGGAATTTCATTGGAACAAGCATCCTCATTGTCACAGAATCCCGCTACTTGGAGCAGAAGTAAAGCTATATGACGCGTCTTACAATCGCTTGCAGTGATTGAGATGAAGACATCAAGCAAATCAGGGAAGATTTTATCCAGATCCTCAAGAACCGCATAACCGTATGCTTTGTTGATACGAACCATATTGTTGGTGGGAATAGATGCTGTTTCAGAAAATGCCTCCGTTGCTTCTCTGGTTGCATCAGTATGTGACAAAATCCTGAAGCTTGGAGCATTTTTGAAAACTCTAACCGCCTTTTGCTGAACTCTTCGCGCTCCCTCAGACAGCCGAAAAAAACTGCATAAGCAAAGCGACATCCGTCTCATGTGGATAGTCTAATGACACGAGGTGATCCACAACGTAAAATGCTCGATCTCGGGACTGACGATCAAAAAATAGTTCTACTCTGGTTGTGTTGGGCTCTAAGCCGAGCACAACCTCCGGTGAACACCGAAAGAAAGCACACAACAGCAAGAGACGGTTACGGCTGATTTTCTTACGGACACCTTTTTCAACTTGAGAAATAGCTTGAAAGTCCACACCAATGTAGTCAGCAACTCGCTGTAAGGAACAGCCCCTTTCAGTGCGCAGTTCTCTGAGCTTTTTGCCATACTGCTCGATAATATTCTTGTCGTCGAACGTAGATGGTGGAATCTTCTTGAAATAATCTGAATCCTCTGTGAGCTCCATTTCGGGAAATCGTTCTATCATCAACTTTGGATCTCCGGCGTAGGCATAGTCAAAAAATTCATTTCGCCGTTTTCGAAGCAGCGGACGAAGATCTCCCTCCGCTCTCCGCTTGCGGCGAGCATCTTTTTCTCCATCGGAAACCCTCATTCAATAAAATTTTGTCGCTGCCTCTGTCAATAGGAAAGTCCCCCAGCACGTGGCATAATCCTCCCATCAAAATTCCGAGGAGGAGAATGAAATGGCTATTTTTTATGTCGAAGGTAATGATGCCCAGACCATCGCAGCAGCAGCAGCAAGCATCGAAAACGCAGCAGAGCAACGCGCACGCGCAGAGGCAGACAAAACAGGCGGCAAGCCTACCATGACCTTTTTCGCGTCAGCACAAGAGGCAGCGGTCGTGATAGCCGCTAACGACCTGCGTGCACAATATAAGGAAGAGTTCGGGCTTGCCAAGCGCCCCATTCTCCTTCCCTATGGTAGCCCGCTGATGCCGTATCAAGGACAGCACAATCAGGGAAGCAGAGACGGAACCTTCCACCGCTACGAGCGTCGCTTCGCTGGCGGCGGAGTGTCGCATGTCGAACTCGCCAAAATCTTGCTGTCCCGCGTGTGGCTCAAGCGCTGCGGTGAGGCTCTCTACATGCGGAAGCACCCCTGTTTCCGCCGTCTGACCGACAATCAGCTCTCGTCTCTGATACATCTGCAGTGTTACGGCCTTGTCGCTATGGCCGAGCGCTTCGGATACGTTGGCCACATCCGCGCCGTTGGTAATCGCAACGCTTGCAAAGGTGTGACGCAGCTTGTGCGGGCGAAGATCAGGCAGCCCGCAATGGTCGGACAATTTTTTGAGATAGCGCGTGGGGCTTTGCGGGTGCATTGGCTCCGGACTACCCTCCTTTGTAAAAGCATTGGCACGACTATAACCGTCGAGCGCGAACGCGAGCTTTTCGGAAAAGAACTGAATACCGAACGCAAATAATCCGCTATACTAAGATGAAAAGCCGCTCAAAAGGGCGGCTTTTTCTGTCGGTATGGGTTTTTGTATGGGTTTTCTAAAGAGTTCAAAAAACGAGCACAATCCTTTTCCCTTTAAAAATCGCAAATATAAAGCAAAAGCCGCTCAAATCAAACGTTTTAAGCGGTTAATGTTGGAGCTGCTGGGCAGATTCGAACTGCCGACCTCATCCTTACCAACCACCGTAGAGCCTTCCAGCCCTTGCTGTATAAGGCTTTGCGGCGTTTTTTTATCCAAAAAGGATGAGGTCGCAGCCTGTTTGTTCCATTGTTTCCGTCCGCTCATTTCCCCGTGTGGGTCACGGTGTGGGTCAAACAACTTTCAAGACGCGAACGAGGGGCGCACCTCCGACAGCGGTAACCCAAGCCGCTGCGCCCTGTCCCGCTCATAGGTGACGCGGGTCACTTCTTCAATAAAGCTTTTCTCCTTCGGTGTGGCACTTGCCCAACGCACGCCGTATTTGCGGCACAGTTGAAAGAATATCTCATAAAAACGTTCTTCCTCTGCATCTTTGCGGCAATACCACGCCGCATCAGACGCCGGTCTGATTTTATTCATATCCATGCAAAGCACCTCCTCGCAGAAAATCAATCCAGATAGGTGAAAAAAATTCGTTTGGCAGCTTCGTCCGCAATCAAATACCTTGGCGCGGAAGATTGAAAGGTTGGAAGTAAAACGGCCCCAAAGTCTTCCTCATAATGCTTCGCCAAGCTCGTCGTCTTCGCTTCAAGCACCACATCGCCGGTCAAACCGCTGTCAATGGACAGCTTGATGCCATAGGCGATCAGCAGCCTCCCTATCCCTCTGTACTTCGGGGTTCCTCCGTCGAGCGTAGGATTTGACTCAGGCTGTGCCTCCATATACACAATGTGTACGACCAGCGCAGTCGGAAGGACCTCATATGCTGCCAGAGCAATCAGCTCATCTCCAACTCTGGCTGCGTATTTTTCGTAATTTTCGTCGGCCAGATATTCGCTGGCCCAGGAGGTCTGCCACAAGGGTTCTCGGTCTGTCAACGCAGCATCCTGCGGCGTCATCGGCTCAATAGCCACCGGCACTTGTCGATTCATTGCATCGTAAACAAATGGTCGAAACTGCACAGCCCTCACCTCATAAACAGTATACCACGGTTTTTGTGAAAAATGAAGTGGGAAATTAAAGCTATCCGCAATCACGCTTTTTGTTTTAAAAACGCACCGCTGTAAACAAAGAGTACGACTACCACCCTATCCTCTCTATACAACAAATCAGTAGACTGTAAAAATCATCTTAAATGGATTTTACATTTCAGGTGCCATTATTTGGACAAGGTATCATTTCGTTTGCCTGACTATCTAATTTCAACCCTTGCTGCTTGTACCTTTGGGCGAAAAAGATTATACTATAATTGATTTGTAAAATTCAAAGATAATAGTGGAGAACCATCATAATGAGTAAAATATTATTAGTAGAGGATAATCCAGATGCAGTAAAAAGGATAATCCGATATATCAATAAAATATTCGCTGAATTGGACGTGGTTTCTTTTCCCGAAGCAGGCGATGCCCTGCAATACGCAAAAGCGAACGATATTTCCTTGTTTATCCTCGATATTCAGTTAGAGGACTATAAAGGAACAAATTTAGCAAAGCAGCTCCGCGAATTGCCGGAATATAAATATACGCCGATCATTTTTGAAACGGCATTGGCAGGAGAAGAACTTTCGGCTTATCGAGATGTGAAGTGTTACAGTTTTCTTGTAAAGCCATTTGGCGAAGAAGAATTTGTAACGGCATTTCGTGACGCGTTGGGATTGTCTAAACAGATGAGCCAACAAGCAAAAACCATTCAGATTGAGCAAAAGCAATTTATCTTAGAATATGTTACACAGGATATTGCCTATATCGAAGCCTTTGGAAAAAAACTTGTGATCCATACCAGTAGCCGTCTGTCCGGCATCAAAGAAGATACGATTTCCGGGTACACTTTGTCTGGTTTATTGGCGTTGCTTGATGATCCAGCATTTGTTCAGTGCCATAAGAGTTATGTCGTGAACAAATCCCATATTGAGAAAATTGACAAATCCGAGCGGAAGATTTTTCTGAAAGGATTTACAGATACAATCCCCATCGGAAATAAATATCAGGCCGAATTATGGGGGTAAACATGAACTTTCTAATGAATCTGATACAGTTAGGATTGGATGTGGGAATACTGGCTCTCTGCTGTGAAGCCGTTTTCCGGCAAAAATCAGAAATAAAGGCAAAAGATTTTTTCATTTTTCCCATTCTTCTTGTTCTTTGTGTTGTACCGAGAGTGGATTTTTCTGTCGGAGCAAATATGACGGCATCTTTCCGCAGTGAAGGCTTTGAAATACTACCAGCAGACAATATTGTTGGATTGCTGTTTTTGATTTTTGCAGTATTGTTGTTGAGCAGTATTTTCTTCGGCTCCAAATCCAGCGGAACGGTTTTCTGCGGCACAATGGCGGCCTTCTCCATTTTCCTGTTCGTCAAATGCCTGTGCGCGGTTCTTTTTGCTGTCTGCGGAGCTACGGATATTTTACTCCTGTTGGGCAGCCGTATAGCGGCGTTGTGCCTTATAGTCGTACTGGAGTTCACGCCACTTTTCGGCTTGATCCATCAGCTCGTCCAAAGAAGCGATTTCACAGTTCTGATCGTATCTGCCAATATCGCTGTCCTTCTCATGGCAGTGCTTTCTATCCTCTCTTTTAATGTGGATAGAATTCTTTCCCATCTGTGGGTGATTATAATTCTGATCCTTGCGGTGTTGCTGCTGGACAGTATATTGCTGTTCCTACATCAGCGTCGGACGCAGGAGCAAAAGCGAATCCACATGATTGAGCAGTATGTGCCTATTGTAGAAGAATTGATCTCACAGGTTAGGGCAAGGCAGCACGAATTTAATAACCGGATGATGGCGATTGAAGCTGCCGTTGCCTCTGCTGATACTTTAGAAGAAGCCCGGAAAGAAGTAGCAGGTCTTACAGGAAGTATTGGAATCAGTCTTAATGATCGGGAACTGCTCTCATGCGACAGCAAAATGATTGCCGGGATGCTGTTTGGAAAAATAAAGCAGGCAGAAGTGGCAAATCTTCACATAGAATTATCCTTACACGGTCTTTTCAAGAAAACCGTCACCCCGGAAACAGAATGGATCGAGGCCATTGGAATTTTATTGGATAATGCAATCGAAGCTTCACCGAAAGGAAGTACAATTTTTTTATCCAGTAAGAAACAGGGCGACTTTCTGGAATTGACAGTTTCCAATCCAGCTCCGCCGCTGTCAAATACTGAATTTATGGCCTTGTTTGGAAAAGGCGTAACAACAAAGGCAAGTCGGGACGGCCACGGATTTGGCCTGTATAACATCCTACGCATGACGGAACGGTATCATGGGAAAATCCTGACCCGCAATGAATCCATTTTGAATGAAAATTATGTTGTCTTTGGCATACTCATGCCATGAGAAAAGGGTATGAACGAGGGTTTTAAGGGAACGAAATTTATCTTGTTCCCTTAAAACCCTCTCTTGTTTCCGGCCTATTGAAGCGCCCGAAAGAGTTCGATATACTGGGAAAAACAAAGAAAGGGATGAATGAAATATGATAGGCCTTGTGAGAAATGAGTGGAAAAAAGTTTTTCTGCCGGTGCTATTGACAACGGTTCTTCTGGCAATCGCCATGAGTGTGTTGTCCTGCACAATTTACCAAAACTATGTACTGCACTACGATTTAGAGGCATGGGAAGTTGGAACAGAATTGTTTTCTCTGCTTTATCCGCTATTTGTTGTGGTGCCGCTATGCTGGAATTTGTATTATGAGCGCAAAAATAACTTCCTGCTCTATGTCATGCCGCGAGTGAAAATTAAGAAGTACCTGACTGCCAAATGGATTGCATATGCGCTGGGAACTCTTTGTATTATTGTGATTCCCTATATACTATCGGCGGTGTTTGCCATCTATGTGAAACCGCCAGTGGTTCCTTTCGTTGAAAATCCGTTTAGCCATATATTTGAAAACGCATTTATAAAGGCCCCGCTGTTATATGCAGTTGCCCTATCCCTTTGGAGGGGCATAGTCAGCCTTTTTGTAATGACCTTCGGATTTGTCCTCGCTTTATACTGCAAGAACATTTTTGTAATCCTTACCGGACCGTTTATGTATTCCATTTTAGAAAATTTTGTCCTGGCTATTCTCCGCTTGGAGAGACTGCGGCTGGTCGTAGCTTTTGATCCCACAACAGTCAATCCAGAGGTCGTGTCAATCTTCTCTTTCTTCTTTGGCCCAATCGTTTTAAGCATTGTGATTGGCCTGACAGCGTTTCTCCTTTCTAAGAAAAATGCTATCGTAACCATTTAGGAGTCCGTTATGATTGCGCTTATCAGAAAGAATCTCCGTTTGTGGGGATATGGAAAGTCGCTTGCCCTATTTACCGGATGTATACTTTTTTCCATCAGCGGGAGGTTAAACGGAGGTATTGCATACGAGCGGCACATCTTGTCGGCGGTATCAGACCATTACTATCTGACCTATTTTGTGCTGCCGATTGTACTGTTAAGCTGCTTTTCCTTTATTGATGACGATGGAGAGCCAGTAATCTTACGGTTTCAAAGTTACCATTCTTATTTTCTGAAAAAATGGATTGGGGTCGGTTTGATTGCAGTCATTCTGACGGCTGTTCAAACTGGGGCAATTCTTCTGTCTGGTATAGGATTACCTTTAGGCAACGAATGGAACCTTGCTGCGGGTGCAACGGAAGCCGAGTTATTTTCCACTCTGGAACAGCTTTTTGCCAGTCCCTTGCAGGCATTTGTCTGTTTTACCCTCTATCAGCTTATTGGAAGTTGGCTGATATTTGGAATCTGTATGTGGATTGGACATTTCACTGGGAGAAAGTGGACGATCCGAATTGTAATCGTTCTTTATGTCCTCTCGGCTGTGTGGATCAAGCTTCCGGCAATTCAAAATATTCCGCTGACGAGTTTTAATCATTTGCTGATTTTACACCACAATTTTGGAGAGCCGGCTCGTCCATGGATTACAGGATTCACGCTGCTGCTATTCATGCTGACAATTATGTTTTCTGTACGGTTCGCATGGCGGGGGCATTTGCCCCAACTTCGCCTGAAATGTCACGGTATTGCCGCGTACTATTCCTATGAGCTGATGACGAAACGCAATATTCTGATCCTTCTGGCCGTTGTGGTTGGAATTACGCTTTATAAAGGGCTGGGATATGGTGCAGCAGAATCCGACGCAGAATGGATATATTCGCTGTTTGCGGGACACGGAACAGGATATTTTCAGGTGTTCCCATTTCTGGAAATGCTTATTACCAGCGGTGTACCGCTATACCTGCTGGCAGCTTTTGTGGAACATACGGTAAACGGACAATCTATTTTTATTTCTGTGCGTGCAAAAAGCCGTAGACATTTAGTGAAGGGGATCTTATCAGTCAGTACAAAATTTCTCATAATATATGCATTCTTTTGGCTTATGGCTGGCCTTATAGGGGCATCCCTATTCAGCACTGGATTAACAATCGTTTCTTTCAGGCTTATGCTCTATGCGGTTTTAATGAAGTGCCTTGATATATTGGCACAATATCTGATTGTGCTCGACATCTACATTGCCACAAGACAGGTTACAATCGGTTTCCTTGTGTTAGTGGCGGGAAATCTGCTCTGTATCCTTCCGGGGAATTGGGTAGCTTATTCGCCCTTTGGCCTTTCCAGCCTGACAAGAATTTCTGTTGTGGAACCGGGAATTGGAATTTCCGCTGTGTCCGCCTTTGGTATAGAGGCCGCTATTTTAACGCTGATGATTGCAGGAATCCTTATGTGGGGCTACAAGAAAATATTGAATTAGGAGGACAGAATATGAGTTCATATATTGAAGTGAAAAATGTATCAAAAAGTTTTAGCGGCAGGGCAATTCTTCAGAATATTTCCCTGCCTGTAGAACAGGGAACAACTGTTGGTTTGGTTGGCGCTAACGGCAGCGGAAAGTCGGTGCTGTTCAAGATTATATGCGGCTTTGAAAAGCCAGATCAGGGCAGCGTATATGTGCGCGGAAACCAGCTTGGTAAAAATGGCTGCGACTTCCCCGAAAGTTTGGGAGTATTTATCAATTCCCCTGGCTTTATCGGTATTTACAATGGTTTTCAAAATCTGAAATTCCTTGCGGACATTCAAGGGAAAATTGGAGAAAAAGAAATCCGACAGGCCATGAGCAAAGTGGGGCTTGACCCTGATAATAAAACGAAAGTAGACAATTATTCTCTTGGCATGAAGCAGAAATTGGGGCTTGCGCAGGCGATTATGGAGGGGCAGGATATTCTGATTTTGGATGAGCCTTTTAACGCATTGGACTACAAAACCTATGAGGATGTAAAGGCCATCATCCGTATGCTGAAAGCGGAAGGCAAGACCATTTTCCTGACTTCACACCATTATAAGGATATTGAGCAGTTATGCGATCAGGTGTATTCGCTTGAAGATTGTCAGCTTCTGCCGATTACAGAAGAAATCGCGGCGCGGTATCGAGAAATGGATTAGCTTGCAAAAGTATATTGAACATACCGGTTGCCGCCCTGGGCAGCGTGAAGTCCAAGCTGCTGAAAAGCTTGTCGTAAAACATGGCGGCGCTTTGGGATGTAAACAGCGTCACATCCTGAATGATTTCCTGTCGGTAGATAGCGGCCAGCCCCTTTCTGGTTGGTTTTCTCTCAAGTCAATTTTACCAAAAAGGGGCTCGCTTTCTATACCAATGGAATGATTTTCGGTTGAAGCCATGTCTGGGAACCATTGCAATTACTACTCTTTTGGAGTTTTACTCATGGCTGTGTCTCTTGAAAGTAGAGGTAATCGTATGAAAAAGGCATTCTTTTTGGGGTCTCTGCTTGTAATAGGGATTTTTTCTGCATTAGCTGTGAGAGCGCCATGAACGGCCAACAGATAGCCCAACTCATAACGGCGCAGAAGCGGAAAGTGAAGATAGCGGAACCATTGATGGCATTGAGTGGGAACTAAAAGACGGAGTATTAACGATAAGAGGCGAAGGCGCTTTAAGGGAAACACCTTGGAGTGAAAACGTTGATCGCATCCAAAAAGTCATTATAGCCGCCGTTGGAGATTCTAATTGTCTCTTTACTCGATACCACAAGCTGCCGTATCCTATGCTTTGTGACTTCTGTGTGCAGACGCCCGAGATCACGGCATTCTATCACATGGTCGGCAACTTTAATGTCCTGTTGCGTTTTGCAGTTCCTGATGTGAAAACGCTGGACGCTCTTGTCGGCAAAATCAAGACCTTCGGAGATTCAAGGACCTCAATCGAATTGTAGACCGTGTTTGAAAAAGCCGATGCGATCGGTCACACAGTAGATCCTACATTCGCTCTATTACAACTCAGCAGGGGCGCCGCGCACGGCGTCCCCTGATTTTGCACTGTAGGCCTTACCTTGACATTCTTCCGCGCCCGCTTTATACTGATAACAGGCGAAAGCCAAATCTCGCGGCTTTCCGGTGAGGTTCACACCCCGGTGTGACCTCAGGCGTTCATGGACCCCGTAGGGCATTATGACCACCCTGTACGCAGGAAGTTCCATGAAGGTCGACAG
>ENA-ORTV01000403-ORTV01000403.1-human-gut-metagenome-genome-assembly--contig:-NODE-403-length-53938-cov-3.520461_pt1 | contig 53938 bp, 51 predicted proteins | sample MGYA00241915_ERZ509194 | MGnify/ENA primary metagenome ERZ509194 (study PRJEB26280, sample SAMEA2338810) | human gut metagenome | biome: human gut; feature: human-associated habitat; material: faeces... | reverse complement strand
TGGCAAGGTGGCGCTCTACCAGATGAGCTACGGCCGCATGTTGGAGAGGTTTTTGCTCAGTCGCTCTCTCCGGGCGACAGGTGTTATTATAGACTATGTGAGCAGAAAAGTCAAGCGTTTTTTACAAGTTTTTTCAAACTTTTTTGGCACCCTCGTTTTCAACGATGTCCGGCCAGTTTTTCAGCAGATCATTCAGATTGACCCTGTAATTTTTGTTGCAGAACTGGCAGTTCACCTCCGCGATGGGGTCCTCATCGCGCATTTTTTCGACCTCTTTTTTGCCAAGGCTGCGGATCATTTTTTCAACGCGCTCGAGACTGCAGTCGCATTTATAGGTCACATGGTAGCTGTCCAGAATATCCGGCTGAAAGCCCTGCAGCGCCAGCTCCAGCATATCGCGCACGCTCATGCCCTGCTCCAGCATCGTTGTCACGCTGGGCATGGCCTTGATGTTCTTTTCAAGATGCTCGATCTCCTCCTCGGTGGCACCGGGCAGCAGCTGCACGACAAAACCGCCTGCACAGCGGACACTCAGGTCTTTATCCACCAGCACACCCAGAGCGCAGACCGTGGGGATCTGCTCGCTGATGGCAAAGTAGGTTGTTACATCCTCGGCGATCTCGCCGGAGACCAGCGGCACCTGGCCCACAGTGGGTTCTTTCTGCAGGCGGTTGTCACGGATGACAGTCAGCACGCCGTTTTTGCCCACAGCACCGCCCACATCCAGATGGCCGTTTGCTTTCAGAGGCAGCTCTACCAGCGGGTGGTCGATGCAGCCCTTGACATTGCCGGTGCCATCGGTACAGGCAACAACCGTGCCGGTGGGGCCGCCGCCCGCCACACGCAGCGTAATGGAATCGCCATCGTCCTTGAGCATGGAGCCCATCAGGGACGCACCGGTGAGCAGGCGGCCCAAGGCTGCGCTGCAGGTCGCACTGGTGTGGTGCAGCTGCTCGGCCGTGCGGACGATCTCAGTGGAGTCCACACCGCAGAACACAACACCGCCGTTTTCAGAAATACCGCGGATCAGATTAGACATTTTCTTTTTCCTCCAATTGGGTATACTGCTTGACGGCACAGAAGAAATAGCGCTCGCTCTCTTCGGTCAGGGGGCCGAAGCTCTCACCGTCGCAGACCTTTTCCAGCACAAAGCCGTGTTTTTCCAACGCAGCTCGGATGGTATCCAGGTCGTAGGTATATTCATAGAACTGTTCATGGAAGTGTTCGCCGGTCTCGCGGTAGTCGATGTCCACCGTGATCTCCACCCGGCGGTCCGCAGGGTGATAGTGGTTGCGCCAGACGCAGGCAGCATCTTCTTCCTCAAAGGTAAATACATTCTCCCCCAGCACCTTCTGGTGCTTGTAAGGGGTGTTCATATCAAAGAGGAACACTCCGCCCTCTTCCATGAAAAAAGCCGCGTTGGCAATGGCGGTATCCAGGTCAGGGATGTGGTTGAAGGTATCGAAGGTAGACACCGCGCCCCGGATGGTGCCGTAGAGGTCAAGCTTGAGCAGATCCTGCTGCAAAAGCAGCAGCTTGCCGGAAAGGCCCAGCTGTTCCGCCTTATCCCGCACAACACAGAGCATCTCCTCGGACTGATCGATGCCGATCATATCATAGCCCGCCTGGGTCAGCATCAGGGTCAGCTCCCCTGTTCCACAGCCCAGATCGGCCAGAATGCCATCCCGGATATCGTGAGCATTCAGTTCCTGCCGGATCTGCTCATAAAGGGCATCATAGTCGGCTTCGCCGTTGAATTCATCATAGAAATAGGCAAATTCATTGTAGGCCATGGTTTACTCCGCTTCCTCGTCATCGGTGAACTCTGCCGCCACAGCCTCGTTCAGCACCGCCTGCAGCTCCGGGATGCCGTAGCCGCTCTCGCCGCTGGTCAGCACCACCTTCTGGCAGCCATAGGGCAGGCAGACCTTTTCAAAGTCCTCCCGCGTCTTGGCCAGCTGGCTCTTTTTGAGCTTATCGGCTTTGGTCAATGCCACAACAAAGGGAATCTGATGGTAGTGCAGATACTTCAGCATCTGCAGGTCATCCGCGCTGGGGGCATGGCGGCAGTCGATGAGCTGCACCAGCAGGGTATGATGCCGAGGGGCCTCAAAATAGCTGTTGATGAGGTCATCCCAGCGCTCGCGGTCTGCATTGCTGACCTTGGCATAGCCATAGCCGGGCAGATCCACAAAATAGCAGTTGTCCACCTCATAGAAGTTGATGGTGGCCGTTTTGCCCGGTGTACTGGACACGCGGGCAAGGTTCTTGCGGTTGCACAGCTTGTTGATGAGGCTGGACTTGCCCACGTTGGAACGGCCTGAGAAGCTGAGTTCCGGACGGTCACTTTCGGGCAGCTGGCTGGAAATGCCGTAGCTTGCAATAAAATCCGCTTTGTTGTAGTTCATGGTTTGCTCCTTTGATTAGCAGACAGCCCCCGGCTTTGGTTTTTCCGGTGCGGGCGGGATGGCCGCTTCCACCGGCTTTGCCTTTTTGGCGGGGTGCGGATGACGGGCAGAAACGCTCTTGGGCTTGAGCAGAGCGGCATTGAGCACCTGCGCGAGGTCAGACATAGGCAGGAAGGTCAGATTCTTCTTCACCTCGTCATCCACCTCGTACAGATCCGGAACGTTATCCTTGGGGATGAGCACGGTTTTCATTCCCTCACGGTAGGCAGCCATGCTCTTTTCGCGCAGGCCGCCGATGGGCAGCACATTGCCGTGCAGGGTGATCTCGCCGGTCATGGCAACATCACCGCGCACCGGGATGCCGGACAGACAGGACACCAGAGCGGTGGTCAGAGTAACACCGGCGCTGGGACCGTCCTTGGGCACGGCACCCTCGGGGGCATGGATATGCAGATCGCACTTTTTCAGCCGCTCAGGGTCGATGCCGTATTCCTCGGCGTGGACACGGACATAGGTAACGGCCAGCTGGGCACTTTCCTTCATCACGTCGCCCAGCGAACCGGTGACGGTGATCTTGCCGCTGCCATTGTCCATGACCTGCACCTCAATGGGCAGAGTCTCGCCGCCGATGCTGGTCCAGGCCAGACCGTTGGCAATACCAATGGCATTGGTCCGGTTGAGGAAATCGGGCTTGACGAAGCGGGGGCCCAGCAGCTCTTCCAGACTGCTGCCGGTCACAGAAACGTTTTCCGCCTCACCGGACGCGATCTTGCGGGCGCACTTGCGCAGGACACTGGTGATGGTACGCTCCAGGGTGCGGACACCGGCCTCACGGGTGTAGCCGTCAATGATGCCGTAGAGCGCGCTCTGGGAGAAGGTGACCTTCCCGGCCAGACCGCAGGCCTTGAGCTGCTTGGGCACCAGATGCTTGCGGGCAATGTTGTATTTCTCCACCCGGGTATAACTGGGCAGCTCAATGACATCCATGCGGTCACGCAGAGGGCCGGGAATGGCGCTCAGATCATTTGCCGTGGTGATAAAAAGCACATGGCTCAGATCAAACGGCATATCGATAAAGTGATCATTGAAGGTGGTGTTCTGCTCGGGATCAAGGGCTTCCAGCAGGGCGGCGGCCGGGTCACCCCGGAAATCGCCTGCCAGCTTGTCGATCTCGTCCAGCAGCATCAGGGGGTTGGAGCTCTTGGCGGAGATCATGGCGTTGATGATCTTGCCGGGCATGGCCCCGATATAGGTGCGGCGATGGCCGCGGATCTCTGCCTCGTCCCGCACGCCGCCCAGACTGATGCGCACATACTTGCGGTTCAGGCTCTCGGCAATGGAGCGGGCAATGCTGGTCTTGCCGACACCCGGAGGGCCGACCAGGCAGATGATCTGGCCCTTGACATCCGGAGCCAGCTTGCGGACAGCCAACACCTCAAGAATGCGGTCCTTGACTTTCTTCAGGCCGTAGTGGTCACGGTCAAGGATGCGCTGTGCCTTGGCGATATCGAGGTCGTCCTCGGTAAAGCTGTTCCAGGGCAGATCCAGGCAGGTGTCCAGATAGGTGCGGATGACCGTTCCCTCCTGGTTGCTGCTCTGCATCTTGGCAAGGCGGTCCACTTCCTTGAGCAGTTTCTTCTCCCGCTCCTCGTCCAGATGCAGCTCCTGGATCCTGCGGCGGTACTCCTCGGCCTCTGCCGTGGTATCATCGTCCTCGCCCAGCTCCTGGCTGATCATGTGCATCTGCTCATGCAGGTAGTAATCACGCTGGTTCTTATCCATGGCCTCGTCCACTTTCTGGGCGATCTCCTTGTCGATCTCCAGCATCCGGCGCTCCCGATGCAGGCGTTCCACCAGCAGGCGCAGACGGCCGATGAGGGTGCTTTCTTCCATCACAGCCTGCTTATCCTCAAAGCGGAAGAGCAGATTGGCAGGGATGTACTCGCACAGGAAGGCGGGGTCGTTATTCGAGGTAACAGCAAACACCACATCCTTGCTGATGCGGGGATTCATGGAAAGCACCGCATCGAAGCTCGTTTTCACGTTGCGGAGCAGGGCCTCCGCCTCGGTCTCTTCCTCTGCCTTGATGGGGCGCACAGGAGCCGGCCGCACCGATGCCAGCAAGAAGCTGCCGTCGGTATCCAGCTCGGTGCGCTTGGCGCGGAACTTGCCCTCCACCAGAATGCGCACCAGATCATCCGAAACACGCATGACCTGCTTGATCTCGGCCACAACGCCGTACTGGTACATCTCCTCTGCCTTGGGGTCCTCAGCCTTCATATCCTTCTGCGCAATGAGGAACACCTCGGATTTATTCCGCACGGCCCATTCCACAGCGGCAATGCTCTTGTCACGACCCACCTCAAAATGCAGCAGGTTGTTGGGGAACACCACCAGCCCACGCAGGGCAATGGCGGGAAGATGGAGGATATTGCGCTCCACCTTGACAGTCACTTTTTCAGACATAAACTCATACCTCCCAGCTGCCCCGCGCCAAAGTGCACTATCCCATGGGCAGTTTTTTTGTTGGGTAAAAATTCAGATTTGATTTATTATATCGGATTCCAGCCCCGGTTGCAACCGGGCAGCTCATCCTTTGCGGTTTTCCTGGATATTATAACCCAGCCGTCCCAGCGCAGGCAGCATGGCCCGCAGGGTGACACTGGTGAGCATTCCCATCACAAGGCCCAGCACCAGCATGACCGGTGCATAGTAAAGGGACACTGCTGTGGAAAGGATGACACTGGCTCCCAGCAGCTGGCCGATGTTGTGGGCCAGCGCACCGCAGACCGACAAGATGAACCAGGTAGGCCGCAGCGGGCAGTGATAGTAGAGCAGCCACATCACCAGCAGCGAGAGCAGACCGCCGCAGAGGGAAAGAAAACCTGCCGTCCAGCCGGAGACCAGAAAGACGAAGAACGCCTTCAGCACATCCAGCACAAAGGCCTGTTTTGGCCCCATGAAGAACAGGGCATACATCACCACAATATTCGCCAGACCCAGCTTCATGCCTGGCAAAAGCCCGGGGATGACCAATGTGCCCTCGATGAAGGAAAGCGCCATCGCCAGAGCAAACAGCAGACCTGAAAGGGCGATGCTGTGCGTTTTGTTGTAATTGCGGCGATTATGAGGCATCATTGTTCTCCTTTGCAGCGGATTATTCTTCATCAGCAGCCTGTTCGTACTGCTCCTGCTCTTCCATTGCCTTTTCCCAGGCAGCAAACAGCTCCTCCTGATGGAAGCGCAGATCACTGAGCTCATCGCTCTTTTGGCGGAGCAGATCAGGGTCATTGTAGACCTCCGGGGAGTTGATCTCATTGTCAAGCTCCACTTCCCTTGCCCCGCAGGCTTCCATTTCATCCTCGCAAGTCTTGATCTTGGCCCGCAGCTCCGCGCGGCGGCGGCGCTGCTCTTTGCCGTAACCGGCCTTGGCGGGCTGATCCCCGGCTTTTTCCGGAGCGGCAGCAGGAGCGGCACGGCCCATCAGGGCATCGTAGCTCGGATACAGGGTGGCCTTGCCATCTTCCAGATAGAGGATGGGACAGCCCAGACTGTTCATCAGATGGCGGTCATGGGTGACCATGAGCAGGGTCCCGGTGTATGCCATCAGGGCTTCGGTCAGGTTCTCGCGGGTGTAGATGTCCAGGTGGTTGGTGGGCTCGTCCAGAAACAGCAGATTGGGCCGCTCCAGCACAATCTCAGCAAAGCGCAGGCGGGCCAGCTCACCGCCGGAAAGTGCCTCGCAGGGCTTGAACACTGTCTCGCCCCGGAAACCCAGCTTTGCCAGATGGCTGCGTACTTCCAGCTCCGTCATCCGAGGATACTTGTTCCAGATGACATCGATCACCCGGCCCTGTCCCAGACGGTTCTGCTGCTGGGCAAAAATGCTGGGCCGGGCTCCCGTACCCAGCCGTACCATGCCGCCGGAGGGGCGGCGCTTACCATCCAGCACCTGCATCAGGGTGGATTTGCCCGCACCGTTGGGGCCTGCGATCACCAGCCGCTGACCCCGGCAGACTGTATAGGTAAAGGGTTCCAGCAGAGTGCGCTCCCCGATCCTGATGGTCAGGTTCTTCATCAGCACCAGCTCGTTCCACGGCTCCACATCATACTCAAAGCGGAACTTGAGCTGGTTTGTTTCATCCTTTGGCGCTTCCGTGATCTCCAGCTTTTCCAGCTGTTTGCGGCGGCTCTGGGCCATCTTGGTGGTGGAAGCGCGCACAAGATTGCGGTCTACATAATCCTGCAGCTTTTCGGCCAGCGCCACATCTGCATCGTGCTGCTTCTGGCGCAGGGCATCCGCAGCTTCCTTCTGGGGCAGATAGGCTGAGAAGTTGCCCTTATAAGTGGTCATGGTCTGGAAGGAGACCTCCCAGATCCTGGTACAGATATTGTCCAGGAAATAGCGGTCATGGCTGACGACCATCACGGCACCGGAATAGCCCTTGAGGTAATTCTCCAGCCATTCCATGGTGGCAAAATCCAAGTGGTTGGTGGGCTCGTCCAGAATCAGGACATCCGGCTTTTCCAACAGCAGCTTTGCCAGACGAAGGCGCGTCAGCTCACCGCCTGAAAGCACAGCGATATTCTTCGTCCAGGTATCCTGCGCAAACCCCATACCGGACAGCACCTTTTTGATGTTGACATCCATATTGTAACCGTCAGCGGCATCAATGATGTTCTGCAAGGCATCGTGCTGTTCCAGCAGAGAGGCATCCTCCGGGCTGGCGGCCATTCTGCGCTCCAGAATCTGCATCTGGGCCATGGCATCCAGCACATGGGCAAAGCAGGAACGCATCTCGCCGTAGATATCCAACGTAGGGTCGAGCTTTGCATTCTGTTCCAGATAGCCCAGCGTCACACCATGGGTCACACTGAACTCACCCTCGTAGTCCGTATACTCGCCGGTCAGGATCTTCAGCAGGGTCGTTTTGCCTGCGCCGTTCTGGCCCACGATGCCGATGCGGTCCTCCCGTTCGACACTGGCCGTGACATCATGCAGGACGATCTTCTCGCCAAAGCTCTTGCCCAGCTTTTCCAAATGTATCAGCATTGTTCGTTTTCCAATCTCTCACACAGGCCGCACAGCATTACAGCTGGTGGCGGCGATTCTTCAGGCCCACATTGGCCAGTTCCTCCGGCTCCATCACCAGCGGATAAAGCTCCTCCAGGCTGCTGATCTCATAGGTAGGCACGATCTTGCCGGGATTCTCGGCGTGGTTGGGGTTATACCAGCAGGTATCCAGCCCGGCGTTCACACCGCCCTGCACATCACTGCTCAGGCTGTCGCCCACCATCAGCACGTGCTCACGGTTCTCCACGCCCAGCGCACGGAGTGCGGCATCAAAAATCTTGCGGTTGGGCTTTTCGCTGTCCATTTTTTCAGAAACGAACACATCCTCCACAAAATCCAGAATGCCGGATTCCCGCACACGGCGGCCCTGCACCCGGTCAAAGCCATTGGTCACCACAGCCAATGTTGCCACTTCGGAAAGCTCCCGGAGCACGTCCAGCACGTTGGGAGATGTCAGGTCAGGGTGGGTAGAGAGCTGATCCAGATAGAATTTATTCATCTCCACACCGTTGCCTGCGGCATTCACTGCCTTCAGAAAGCGGGTGAACCGCTCCCCCATCAGCTTGTCCCGGCGGATCTGGCCCTTTTCCAGCTGCCGCCAGAGCTCTTCGTTGATGGTGCGGTAGGTCTGCACCGTCTCGGCATCCGGCTCAATGCCGTACTCCCGCAGGGTGTCAGCCAGCGCCTTGTTTTCCGCTGCATCAAAATCCAGCAGCGTGTTGTCTGCATCAAACAGAACACAGTAGTATTTTGCCATGGTTCATTACCCCTCTTTCATGCTTGTGTCATTTTCCGGGATGCTTGTCCCCGATCACCGGGGAATTTTTCCCAGATCAAAAGAACAGCGAGAAGCCAGCCCCGCCCCGGCAGAGCTGGCTTCCGGTTATTCCTGAACTATCTCATAGGTTTCATCATCGGTCTGCACCGGGGAATTGTCCGTGCACGGATCTTGCGCGGTGCAGGGTTTGTCAACGTTTCTGGGCATCTGCTCCTCGGTCACGCCGTTGTCCACATTCTCCCAGTCCATCTCATACCAGTCCACACTGCCATCGGTCACAGTTCCCTCACCGGGCAGCCCGGGGATCTTGATCTCTTCACAGAACATCCGGCTCCCTCCCTTCTGCCCAGCCTATGCGGGCAGACAGAAAAAGGTTTACCGGCTGGCTTCTGCTTCGGTGAAAGCGGAAGCCCCCTCTGCGGGCTCAATATCATTTTCAACCGAAGCGGAGATCGATTCACTGTTGGTCTGCTCTTTGGATACCGTTTTGCTCTCAGAGGCAGCACTGCTGGAGGACGAAGTGCTCTCCGCCTTGCTCTCCGAGCTGCTGTGAGAAGAAGAGGTGCTCTCGCTCTTGGATTCGCTCTTGCTCTCACTTTCCGCCGTGCTGTGGGAGGAACTGCTGCTCGTGCTCTCAGACTTGCCGCTCTCCGAAGAGGACGAGGATGTACTGCCGGAAGAAGCAGAGGAGCTGCCGGAGCTTGAGCCGGAAGCGTGCTCCGGGTTGATCGTGATGGTCAGCGCATTGCTGACCACGGCGCAGTCGTTGTACACGACCACCGCATAGATCTTATAGCTGCCGCTGGTGATGGCCGAAGCGGACACGGTGACCGTTGTCTGGCCTGCGGCCTCCTTCACTTCCTGACCGTTGGCGAACCAATGCAGTTTTTCACTCTTGGCATATTTGCCCTCCAGCGCAGCCTTAAAGACATAGGAGCCGGCGGAAGCCTTGCCTTCCGAGATGTGAACGGAAACAGCTGCAAACACGGCTGTCACGTCCAGATTCTGCTTAAAACCGGTATCGGTACGGGTCTTGCTGGTCACGCCGTCGCTCCACTTGACGAACACATGGCCCTCCGCAGGGGTGGCCGTGACAGTCAGCGACTGGGATGCATCTGTGATGCCGTATGTCAGGCTGGTCTTGCCGCTCTCGTTCCCACAGCTCAGGGTGCCGCCGCCGCTCTTTTCCACCTGATAACGGGCCTCAAACTTGACGCTGGCAGTCTCAGAGCTGCTGACACTTTCACTCTCGCTGGAAGAAGCGGGTTCTTCCGAGCTGGGGGCCTGCACCGCCGAGCTGGGGTTGGATACATATTCCAGTGTGCGGGTGGGGATATTATTGGTGTCCGGGCGGCGATCCTCGGTCTGGTAGGCGTGGGTGCGCAGATAGCTCAGCGCAGCCTTGAGACCAGCGCTCTTGAGGTGGATATCACCATCCGTGTAGTAATCCGGCTGGCCGTAGCCATTTTCTCCCTTGAGGACCTCCGCCGTATTCAGAAATCTGACCCCCAGCTGTTCACACATGTTGAGCAGCGCCATGTTAAAATCATCGATCTTGGCCTGATCCATGTGGGGGTAATTGGAGTGATTCTCCGGGATAGGAGGCACCGTGTTCACGATGACATCAGTGTAGGGGTAAGCCTCCTGAATGGCCTGCACCAGTGCGGTATAGTTGCTGATAAAATCAGCCACCTCCATGCCGGTGTCGTTGGTACCAAAGGTCATCACGACACGGCGGGGCTTCATTTTTGCCACCGCCTGTGCGATGGTGTAGTGGGTTGTGTCATTCTTAAAGGTGACGATCCCTTCGTTCAGGGCCACCTGGGTGCCAATGCCCTCCTTGGCGCAGAACTGCTGCAAGGAGATCAGACCGTTGTTATACAGACGCACGGTGTTGGAATCTCCCAGAAACAGGGTGCTGTCCAGATATTCCGTGCCCGCATCCGCTGTTTCAGTCAGCAGAGCACTGGAGGTGTTATCGATCTGATAGTGATTGGCAAGATCTGTGCTTTCACCGTCCCCGGTGGTGTCCGTCGGCACGGAGTCTGCGGGTGTGCCGGGCGTTTCCGGCTTTCCCCGTTTGAGCAGGGTCAGGGTGATGCCTACGGTCAGCAAAGCCGCCAGTGCGCAGACCACACAGACCAGAACGGCCTGCCGCTGCAGCGATGTCATAGACTGTTTGTCCGATTGATTCTTATGATTCATGTTATATTCACCACTTATCCTATCGTTCAACCGTTTGCACGGCAGGCCAGGAGCTTGTCCGTCAGTTCTTCACAGCTTTCCGCCAGCAGCACCGGGCCAAAGGGCTCCAGTTCTTCCCTGCTGCCGTAGCCATACAGGGCACCGGCGGCATCCAGCCCGCAATCAGCAGCACCGCGCATATCATCGTTGCGGTCGCCCACCATCAGCACCCGCTTGCCCTGTACACAGGGCTGGGTGAGAACATAGCGCACCACTTCCGTTTTGGTATCCCGGCTCTCATCCATGGACGCACCGCCGATGAAATCAAAGTAAGGGGCCAGTCCCTGTTCTTCCAGAATGGGGGTCACGACCACAGTCGGCTTGGAGGTTGCGGTGCAGAGCACAAATCCTGCCTCCTTCAGGCGGCGCAGCATCTCTGCCGCACCGGGATAGGCCGTGCCCTCATGACTGCCCTTTTCGCGGTAACTCTCCCGATAGAGCTCGGTGGCCTCCTCGATTTTTGCAGGGTCAGAAAAATGCTCTCCAAAGCTCTTGCGGAGCGGCGGCCCCAGATAGCGCCGCAGGTTCACATGGGTGACATCCACGCCCATCTTGGTGAAAACTTCTTCCAGTGTATTCAGGATGCCGGGGGCGGAATCGATCAAGGTTCCGTCCACGTCAAATAAGATCACGTCATAGTGCTGCAAGTTCGTTTCCCTCTCTTTCACACATATACACGGTATAGTATAGCACAGAATTGCGCTTTCAGCAATTCCAACAAATCGTTTTTATTGTTTTTATACAAATCGGTCACAATCTGGCCTTAAAACGCAAAATGCCTGCCCGCCAGAATGCGGACAGGCAGGGGGTCGTGCAGGCTTATTGGGCTGCAGCGCCGTTATCAGCGGAGGGATAATAGAGGTTATTGGAGATAAACTCCAGCTTTTCCTTCAGCACCAGCTCCAGATTTGCCACGGCGTGCACCATGTTGGTGGCCGAATCGTTCACTTCCAGCAGCTTGCACAGGTCGATCTCGTTCATGGCGAGTGCGGTTTTCATCTTCTGGCTCTCGGCGCAGAGGATGTGGCTCAGAGCACTTTCCTGCAGCGCGATACTTTCCATCAGATCGATCACAGCCTGACTCAGGGTAACACGGGGCAGAGCCGGACATTCCAACGTAGTGGGACAATTGATCGTTGCCATAGGGGACTCATCCTTTCTATATAAGGTGTACCCCATCTTATGTCCCCTGCCGTGCTTCCGTTACTGCTTATTTTCCTGTGCAGAGATCTTTTCAATTACGCTCTGGTAACCGCCGGTTCCGTATTGGATACAGCGATTGATACGGCTGATGGTCGCCGTGCTGATCTCTACCTCTTTCACGATCTGGTCATAGGTGCGGCCGCCAAGCAGCAGCTTTGCCGCTTCCAGCCGTTGTGCCATATCGGAGATTTCCTTTACTGTGCACAGATCCTCAAAAAAAGCATAGCACTCCTCCCGGCTCTCAAGGCTCAGGATGGCATCGAACAGTGCATCTACGGTCTCGTTTTTTCTGGAATTTTTCTCAGTCATTGCGGTCTCCTCTGCGGCAAACGCCGGAACTTCTGACAGAAAGAATCATATCATGTTATCACTTTAGCACACGAAAGTGTGAAAGTCAAGTCTTTTGCGTGAATCGTTTTCAATTCAACGCGTCCACAGTTTTCTTCTCTTCACAAGTGAAATAAAATCACCTAAAATTTATTGCCGTATTTTCTGTCGAATTAGCACATCCTCTGAACTGCTCCGAAAAATATTGACAAATTATGAAAATGGGGATAAAGTATACACAATTTTCAGGCAAAGGAGCCACAGCGTGACCTCTTTGCCGCATGAAAAGCAAAGGAAAGAGGTAAAAGAAATGAACACGCTGGTCATCGTTTTGATCGCAGCCGTGTGTCTGTTTGGTGCTTACACCCTCTACGGACGCTGGCTGGCAAACAAGTGGGGCATCGACCCTACCGCCAAGACCCCTGCGGTCGTCCATGAGGACGGCCGGGATTACGTTCCCACCAACGGCTGGACCGTTTTTGCACATCAGTTCAGCTCCATTGCAGGTGCAGGCCCTGTTACCGGTGCCATTCAGGCCGCTGCCTTTGGCTGGCTGCCCGTTCTGCTGTGGGTCCTGCTGGGCGGCATCTTCTTTGGTGCTGTTACCGACTTCGGCGCGCTGTATGCTTCTGTAAAGAATGACGGCAAGTCCATGGGTATGCTGATTGAAAAGTATATCGGCAAGACTGGCCGCAAGCTGTTCCTGCTGTTCTGCTGGCTGTTCTGCGGCATCGTTATTGCAGCATTTGCTGACATGGTCGCTGGCACCTTCAATGCTTATGGCGCGGACGGCGCTCTGGTGGACGCTGCTCAGACCAACGGCGCTGCCGGCATGGTCTCCATCATGTTCATGGTCTTCGCTGTGGTCTTTGGCCTGATCCAGAAGAAGTTCAACTTCTCCGGTTGGAAGGAAAGCGTCATCAGCATCGTTTTCATCGTGCTGTCCTTTGTCATTGGCGCAAATCTGCCCATCATCCTGGGCAAGGCCGCATGGAGCTATATCACCTTCGTTTATATCTTCTTTGCCGCCGTGCTTCCCATGTGGCTGCTGAAGCAGCCCCGGGACCACATGACCACCTTCATGTTTGTTGCCATGATCGCAGGCGCTGTGGTTGGTCTGGTCGTTGCACACCCCACCATGAATCTGCCCGTTTACACCGGCTTCACCAACGAGAAGCTGGGTACCATGTTCCCCATCCTGTTCGTCACCGTTGCCTGTGGTGCTGTTTCCGGCTTCCACAGCCTGGTCTCCTCCGGTACTTCCTCCAAGACCGTTGAGAACGAGAAGGATATGCTGAAGGTTGGCTATGGCGCAATGATCCTGGAAAGCCTGCTGGCTGTTCTGGCCCTGTGCGTTGCCGGTGCTGCCGCTGCTGCGGACGGCACCCCCGCTGCAGGCACCCCGTTCCAGATCTTCAGCCGTGGTGTTGCCGGTTTCTTTGAGATGTTCGGCGTTCCCGCTTATGCAGCAACGGTCTTTATGACGATGTGTGTTTCCGCTCTGGCCCTGACCAGTCTGGATGCTGTGGCCCGTATCGGCCGCATGAGCTTCCAGGAGCTGTTCAGTGTGGACGACATGGAGCACGCTGAGGGCTGGCGCAAGCTGTTCTGCAACGTCTACTTCTCCACCTTCCTCACTCTGGCCTTCGGCTTCCTGCTGACCAAGATTGGCTACGCAAACATCTGGCCTTTGTTCGGTTCCGCCAACCAGCTGCTGAGCGCTCTGGTTCTGGCTACCCTGTGCGTTTTCCTGAAGGTCACCGGCCGCAGCAACAAGATGCTGTTCCCCCCGCTGATCATCATGCTGTGCGTCACCTTCACCGCTCTGGTGCAGCGCCTGATCGCCATGGTCAAGGCCATCAGCACCGCCGCTTCTGTCAGCATTCCTGCTGGCGAGACCACCTGGGGTGCCGTGTTCATTGCCAACGGCCTGCAGCTGATCCTGGCTGTCCTGCTGATCGTTCTGGGTCTGAACATTGTGTTCCACTCCTTCTCTGCTTACAAAAAGACTAAGCACAACAGCGAGGCCAAAATCTGAGGTTTTCACGGTTTGACCGTAAAACGATAAAAATCTCCCACTGACGACATCGAACCCCGTCAGTGGGAGATTTTATTTTATCCTTTTCAGGTCACAGCATCTTCACCATGATGATCTCATCCCGGTAGGTGCCGTCTTTCAGTTTAAAGGCCCGGGGCTGGATGCCATAGCGCTCAAACCCAAACTTCTCATAGAGATGGATGGCACGGGCGTTATCGCTGTACACCCCCAGTTCCAGCTGTTCAAATCCATTGGCCCGGGTCTGGTCCACAGCCATCTGCATCAGAAAATGGCCAAGGCCGCAGCCCCAATATTTTTGTTCGATGGAGATGCCCATAACCGCACGGTGCCGGGTCTTCAAGGCATTCTTGACGCAGCAGACAGCCACGTCGCCGACCTGTTCTTCCCCATCGAACACGCCCACTTCAAAGTTGACGGGACTTTCCTCACAGGCTGCCAGACCATTCCGAACCTTCTCCAGCTCATAATGGCCTTCTTCCGGATCGCGTGCAAGAAAATGAGTTTCACGATACGTTGTGTTCTTGAATTTACAGTATGTCTCTGCATCTGCGGCAGATACGCTGCGTACCGCCAGCACTTCCCCGTTGGGCAGTGTGAACGTTCTGGGTTCGATCTTCATATTCCTCTCTCCTCTTCTTTCAGATATGTGCTCGCTCCCATTCCTGCAGAACAGCCAATTGCAGCTCGGTATGGAACCAGTGCTCTCCTTCTTCCATGATGGTCAGATGCGCACCTGTCCGTTGTTTGAACTGCTCAAGCACTGCCCTGGAAGTCAGGTTATCCTTTGCGCCATAGAGCACTTGCGTGGGCACTTTCCAGCGGTAGGGATGCTCCCTCACCCAGCAGAGATACTGCCACGACAACGTCTCATCGAAATCCGTGGAAACCTCCCCTGCTTCTTTCAACTGGGTCTCACTCACATTTGCCCACTGCATCATATTGGTGATAAGATCTTCCATATCTACCACTGGTGAGAGCAAAAGAGCACCCCGCAATGGCTTTTCCTGTAAGGTCAACATGGAAAACCAGGCTCCAATACTTGTAGCCCGCAGCGAAACATTCTTCCAACGCTCTGCGGCATAGGAATAAACCGCTTCCAACTCTGGAACCGCCACCCACGGCAGCAGCTTTTCGGAACTTCCCTTGCGCTCTCCATGTTCGGGCAAATCAACAGCAAGGACCTGATACCCTGCTGGGCAGGCCAACTCGGCAAAATCAAGGGCTTCCTCCTTGCTGCCATTCTTTCCGTGGACATAAAGATATACCTTCCGGGAAGGTTCTCCAATCAGGAGTAGTGGGATATTTTTCAGCGTAAAACGTTCTGTTTTCATAGCATCTTTCCCATCATGACTTCATCTTCAATAAGTAAATGTGGATCGGCTTTGTGCAATCGGTTTGTTTTGCAATATCGTGAACACCGGAATGCATGGTTGCCCGCTTTACAAGCAGAACATCCGGGAACGATTCCAGAAGATACTCTGTATTTGCATTCAAATCTCCTCCGCAGGGTTCAAGAACCAGCAGATATTTTCCGCCTGGGAAGGAGCATTTCCGGTATTTTTCCACGTCTCCACGAATTTCTCTAGCATCCTCGCTGGTCCACAGTTTGTATTCAATCAGAGAATCCACACTTCTGCCCTCTGCAAGCAATGCCATATCTGCATGGAGTGTATGGTTTCCCGGGTAGGGATGTTCCCAGGAAACCTCCAGCGGAAAGTTGTTCCGCATAAGCTGTTTCCAGATAAGATAGACCATCGTTGTTTCATACAGACAGCCAATCCCGTGGATACTCTGATGACAGTACAGGTTGTGGTTCTGTTCAAAGAGCCGATGCAGTTCTTTTTCTTCCGTTGCAAGTGCCTGACAGGCATCGTCAAAAAAACGAGTTTCATCAATCGAGTTCATCCGGCTTTTCCTCACTCTTTTACAAAAAAGAGCCGTAGAACCCTGTTACAGGCTCTATGGCTCTTCCGATACTTATGAGAAGTAAATTACTTCACCATGCTTGCAACTTCAGCAGCGAAGTCATCAGCACGCTTCTCCAGGCCTTCGCCCTTCACGAAACGAGTGAACTTGACGATCTTGATCTCGCCGCCCAGATCCTTAGCGACCTTAGCGGTGTACTGAGCAACAGACAGATCGCCGTCCTTGACGAACTCCTGATCGACCAGGCAGTTCTCCTTGAAGAACTTCTTGATCTTGCCCTCGATCATCTTCTGCTTCACAGCATCAGGCTTGTTGGCGTTCTTGGGATCGCCAGCCATCTGAGCCAGCATGATCTCCTTCTCCTTGGCAACGACCTCAGCGGGGACAGAAGCCTCATCGACGTAGCTGGGGTTAGCAGCTGCGACCTGCATGGCGATGTCCTTGCCGTAAGCAGTGAACTCGTCCTTGCTGTCGATGTCGTTGGTGGTCTCGAAGTTGACCAGGATGCCGTGGGTGCCGCCGCCGTGGACGTAAGCAGAGCAAACGCCCTCGTAACGGACGAAACGACGGATCTTGATGTTCTCCTTGATGACCAGGATCAGGTTCTTCAGAGCCTCGTCAACGGTCTCGCCAGCCTCGGTCTTGCAAGCCATCAGAGCCTCAACATCAGCAGGGTTCTGCAGCATGATGACCTTGGTTGCTTCCTTGACGAACGCAACGAACTTGTCGTTCTTGGCAACGAAGTCAGTCTCAGCGTTGACTTCAATGACAACACCGACCTTGCACTTGGGGCAGTAGTCAGCGTAGACCATACCCTCGGCAGCAACGCGGCTTGCCTTCTTGGCAGCAGTAGCCAGACCACGCTCGCGCAGGATCTCAATAGCCTTCTCGAAGTTGCCGTCAGCCTCAGTCAGAGCCTTCTTGCACTCCATCATGCCGCAGTCGGTCTGCTTGCGCAGTTCCATAACGTCCTTTGCAGAAATAGCCATTTTTGTAGTCTCCCTTACACGTTATTTCACGGGTTTGTTCTGTACAGCCAAAAATCAGGCGTTGGCAGCTTCCTCAGCGGGAGCCTCCTGGTTGCCCTGCTTGCCTTCCAGAACAGCGTCAGCCATAGCGCCAGCGATCAGCTTGACAGCGCGGATAGCGTCGTCGTTGCCGGGGATGACGTAATCGATCTCGTCGGGGTTGCAGTTGGTATCAACGATAGCCACAATGGGGATGTTCAGCTTGCGGGCCTCAGCAACAGCGATGCGCTCCTTGTGAGGATCAACAATGAACATAGCCTTCGGCAGAGTCTTCATGTTCTTGACACCGCCCAGGTACTTGTCCAGCTTCTCCATCTCCAGCTCGAGCTTAGCAACTTCCTTCTTGGGCAGCAGCTCGAAGGTGCCGTTCTCCTTCATCTTAGCCAGCTGATCCATACGGTCGATGCGCTTACGGATGGTACGGAAGTTGGTCAGCATACCGCCCAGCCAGCGAGCGTTGACATAGTGCATGCCGCAGCGCAGAGCCTCGTCACGGATGGACTCCTGAGCCTGCTTCTTGGTACCGACGAACAGGATGTCGCCGCCCTCAGCTGCAACTTCCTTCACGTAGTTGTAAGCCTCGTCCAGCTTCTTCACGGTCTTCTGCAGATCGATGATATAGATGCCGTTGCGCTCGGTGAAGATATACTTCTTCATCTTGGGGTTCCAGCGGCGGGTCTGGTGACCGAAGTGCACACCTGCCTCGAGAAGCTGCTTCATAGAAACGACTGCCATAGTAAAAATACCTCCAATATTGTTTTGCCTCCGCACACCGTGATCCGCGGCCATATCGGATGGCCTTGGACTGCCCTCCACTCCCGAAAGAGCACAAAAGGGCATAGTGATGCGTGTGTAATGCTGAATAATAATAACACAAACAGGCGTGCGTTGCAAGGGGTTTTCTCTGTTTTCTACAAGAAAATCGCGTATTTTTCGTTTATTCGTCCGTCTGAGTGCTGTTCAGGCTCTCCATGCCCATCCGGCTGAGGGCATAGCCCTTGCCGAACATCAGGTCATATTGCAGCAGCCAGTGCTTCTGGCTCCAGCTTTCCTGCAGAGAGCTCGGGGTCTGGGTGGTGGTGCCGTCCAGATTCATCACCGTGCCCCGGGTATTGGCGCGGTCGGCCACCTGCAGCTGGCGGTTCAGCAGCTGGAAATAAAGCGGCTGCTCCAGACCGTAGAGGTTCATCATCACCGGCGAGATATCGTAAGCGGCAATGGTACCCAGATCCACGGGCTTGTCGGTGTAGTTTGACCACATCAGCAGGGTGGTCTGGTGCAGGCGCGGGTCCGCACTGGAATCGCTGGCATAGCCGCTGCTGGTGAAGACATCATAATTGGAATCAATGGGGTTGTAATGGTCGCCCCAGAACACCAGGATCACCGGCTCGTCCACCTGCGAGAAGTATTGGGTCAGCTTGCCCAGCATGGCATCGGCATCCCGGATGCCGGTCGCAAAATCTTCCAGTGCGCCGATGGTGCTGGCCTTGAGGCCCGCCGGGTGCTCTGTCACCTTCACCCGCACATCGTCCGGGTAGTTGTCTTTATTATAATTGGTATGGTTCTGCATCGTGACCGCGTGCAGAAAAACCGGTGCATCCGAGGATGCTTTCATCTTCTCATACTGCTGGATGATCTGGTCCGCCATGGAGTCATCCGTGACCAGACCGCTGGTCCAGTAGTGCCTGCGCACCTTGTTGACATGGGTCATCTGTTCCAGGCTCAGGAAGGTGTCAAAGCCCAGGTTGGGGTATGCCGTGTCCCGGCTCCAATACTTGGCCCAGAAGCAATGAACTGCCGCCGTCTGATATCCCTGCGTCAGCTTGAGGTAATTGGGCAGCGAGAACATAGGCTTGGTCACATGCTGCTGGTAGGGCTTGCTGCCGTTGGGCAGAAAGGAAGCCGAATAGCCGGTCAATGCTTCAAACTCCACATCGCAGGTTCCGCCGCCGAAACTGGGGCTGTACGCCCGGCCAGAGGCACTGGTCTGCTGCAGGGCGTGGAGGTTGGCAGAGACATCGGTATCAAACTGGAAACCGTACTGTTCCAGCTCCGACACGTCCCAGTAGGACTCGTCCATCACGTAGATGATGGTGGGCTTTTTCACGGTCTCGTCCGCAGAGGTGGTGGCACCGTAAGATCCCGGGTAGAGCGGAGCAGTGGAATATTTCTGTGCAGCTTCGGTATCATCCAGGATCTCGTTGACAGCCTCCTCTGAATACCCCTCCGGCTTGGAGATCTCCAGATTGGTCAGATTGGTCAGAAAGCTGGTGATGACACCATAATAGCGGTAATAGCGGTCCTGCATCCAGGCATCCGGCACAATGCCAATGGCCTGTGTCACGGCAGGCTGCAGGAACACGCCAAAGAGCAGGCCGCAGGTAGCTGCCGCACTGGCAAGAAAGCCTGCCGCCCGGGGCTTCCAGTTCAGCTTCTGCCGCCCTCTATAAAGGAAGAAAGACACCACGACCAGCAGCACGATAATAACAATGGATACCACCATGCTGGTCTGGATGTGGATCCCGGCCGCAGCTGCCACGCCCGCAGCCTCTGACACCTGCATCAGGTCCCAGGGCAGGAAGGGCTCGCCGCGCAGCTGCAGTGTGTAGAAATTGACTGCCGCCGGGGCACAGCCCAGCACCGCCGCCAGCAGGGTCGCCAACGGTGCAAACCGGGTCAGCCAGTCCACTGCCAACCAGCTGAGAAACAGCATGGTCCACGCCAGCAGATAGGCTTCGACATGGGGGAAAATGTATTGGGTAAAGGTCTCCCCTGTCAGGCTGCCGCGGGCGATCCACTCCGTCAGGAACAGGATGCCCAGCGTTGCCAGTGGAGGGAAGAGCAGCCGCAGCCCATGCAGGGAAAGCGGCGTATGTTTTTTTGCGTTCATAGAGAGAAGTTCCTTTCACTTCCGGAAATCAGATTTCAAGCCGGAGCGGCAAGGCTCTGCCGCTCACGGTTCTCTATTATAATCCGATTTTTTGTAAAATCAAACCCTGATGCTGGAAAAATTCACGAAAAATTTCAGCCGTCCAGCCAGTGCCGCAGTTTTTGCCAGAAACCCTGCTTTTTGGCTTCCGGCTCCGGCAGCTCCGTGCGGACCAGGATCGCGTCCACTCCCAGTGTTTCGATGTCCGTCCAGGGGATGACCAGAGTCTCGTCCCGGCCCAGCAGCCCAAACAGATGAGGCTGCCCGAGCAGCAGCAGGCTTTTGACCTGCGCCGTTGCCGGATCGAGCTCCAGATCATCGGCGCGGCCAAGGCAGGCCCCGTTGCTCAGCTGAACGATCTCCTTTGCGCACAGCTCCCGGAATTTCATCGTGATCCCCTCCCCGCAGTTTGCCTGTTTCATCCTATGCGGCGGCACAGTGCTTGATGCAGGGCGGGCAGTTGTGCTATACTGTGGGCAGAATCTTTCTGGCAGAAACATCCATACAGAATTGAGGAAACAGCGATGTATAAAAATATCATCTTTGATCTGGGCGGTGTCATGGTGGACTTTGACCCCAAGACCTATCTGGTAGACCGCTTCTGCAATGCCGAGATAGAGGAACAGGTCTCCCAGCTGACTTTTGAAAGCGAGGAGTGGAAGCTGCTGGATGCAGGGCTTATCACCCGCTCCGAGGCCAACCTGCGGATGCTGGCCCGCGCAAAGGAATATGGCCGCGCGTTTGAGGTGCAGGGCGTGCTGGACGATTGGATGCATATCCTCCGCCCCCGCCGCCGGATGCAGGAGCTGGTGCGGAAACTCAAGAGCCGCGGCTACTGCGTCTATTACCTGAGCAATATCCCCGAGGATGTGCTGGATTTTCTGACTGAGCGCGACCTCAAGGGCCTGTTCGACGGCGGCGTGGCCTCCTGCGAGGTGCACATCAACAAACCTGACCCGCGCATCTATAAGGCCCTGCTGGACAAATACCAGCTCAAGGCCGGGGAAAGTGTTTTCATTGATGACCGGCTGGAGAATGTACAGGCCGCTTTCCGTCTGGGCTTTGCCGGCATCCAGATGAAGGACAGCGTCGGTACACTGGTGCGCAGCCTTGCTACCTGCAGTGTGGTCATCCACTGAACAGCACACAAAAACTCCCCGCTCGATGCCCTGTTTTGGGCGCTGGGCGGGGAGTTTTCTGCCATTACAGATTATTTCTTTTCGTAATTCTGGCAGTAGTGCGGGGTCTCCACCTGCTGGGTGGTGCAGGAGCAGTGCTCTGTCACCTTGATCTGGGGCAGATCACACTTGCAGTTCTGCACATTGTGGCGGCACTCGCAGACATCGCAGGTCACACCTGTGTTTTCCATTTCTATCGCCTCCTTAGCTCTAGGTTGCCCCGGCTTCAGGCGATTATACATGGGTGCTTATTTTTCTGCCCGGGCTTCCCGCTTCGATTTCAATGTGACGGCCACATGCCGGATGGAAAGGATGGGATGCACCGGCAGCATCCGTGGCCCGGCCCAGCGCATAACGGCACGGATCCGCTCCCGCATTTCCGGTTTGTAGCAGTGAACTTTGCAGGCAGAGCAAAAGGTTTTCGTTTCCATAAAGGGGCAATGCTCGATCCGGGCCAGTGCATAATCATGGAGCTGCTGGCACTCCGGGCAGAGTTTTCCCTTCGGGCTGTGATGCTGTTTGCGGCAGTAAAGTGCGATCATCTCGCTGATCAGCAGTTTTTCATCGTTTCTCTTTTTGGCAAGGTCTTTCGGGGTGGTCTTTGACATTCTTTTCCTCCTGACAAAACAAAAACCGGCAGAGTGCCGGAATTCTTACACTCTGCCGGTCAGTTTATCAGAACAAACTTCTTTTGTCAAGTTTCCGCTTTACCATGCAGCCAGATCTGCACCCAGCTTGCGGCAGGCAGCCTGAACATCCTCATCCGGTGCCTCGTTGCAGATCAGACCCTCACCGTTGAGCACCTGTGCGCCATCACCCTGTGCACGCTCGACCCAGTCGCGCATCCACTGGCCGTCGCCCCAGCCATAAGAGCCGAACAGAGCGATCTTCTTGCCGTTCAGGGAGCCTTCCAGATCAGAGAACATCGGCTCAAACTCGCTCTCTTCCAGCTGCTCTGCGCCCATTGCGGGGCAGCCAAATGCAACTGCATCAAACTCTGCCAGCTTTGCGGCGTTCATTTCGCCACAGGGAACGATGGTGCCGTTTGCACCCTCTGCCACGCAGTTTGCCATGGTCTCCGTGTTGCCGGTTGCGCTCCAGAATACAACTGCTACTTTGCTCATAATGAAGAACCTCTCTTTCAGTAATGGTTAGTATATTCTAACTTTCATCTTCAAGAAATTGCTCTGCCTGACATAAGACAGAGCAATTTGGTTAGGCTTTTCTAACCATCAAAAGAATACCACATGGCGGGCTCCTTGTCAAGAACCTTTTGCAGAATTTTTCAGAGCGCTCCTCCACCCCGGCGCAGCAGCAGGAACACCACCGTCAGCACGCCGTAGATCACCGGCTGGTGGAGCAGATATAGCATCAGCGAGTTCCGCCCCAGCCACCCCAGCGGCGGGCAGACAGAACGATGAAGCGGTTCCAGCCGTTCCTTCCCGACCAGATGGTACAGATAGAAACCGGTCCAGAACAGAAACAGCCATGGGATCAGCGGGAAGTAATCGGCAGAGAAGAAACCAAAGGGGTAAAAGCCCAGATAGGCCGTGAAGTAGTTGGCGTAGAGAAAGCCCGGCGGTGTGATGAGCCAATGGCCCAGCTGCAAATAGCCATCGGCTGCATGGCGGGTGAAGTAAAACAGAAAAAAGCTCCCTGCAAGGCCTGCCACCGGGGGGCACCTTTTCCAGCCACTTTTCCAGCAGACCCGTGATGATCATAGCCGAGCCCAGCAGGGTCAACACGCCGAACCAGACTGCATCCGCAGGCATGAAGATCAGCGTGACCGCCGTGACAAGTGCGCCGCACCCAAACACCACCGCGCCTCGTTTGACCGGGTGGCGGCCCAGCGGCAGACAGAAGCCGGACAGCAGGATGAACACCCAGCAGATGGATTGCTGCCACAGTTCTCCCTGCCAGCTGCCATACCACGGTGCACGCACACCAAACAGATAAACCAGATCCCACATGCCATGGTAAAGCATCATGCTGATCAGGTCCAGCCCGCGCAGCTCGTCCAGCAGCGCACAGCGTGTGGAAGTTGATTTCATAAGACTTCCCCTTTTCGGAATGTTTTTTCCATTGTACGCCCTGCCATGGATCCCGTCAAGCAAAAAACTGCCGTGCAGCTTTGGAACCGCACGGCAGCTTTATGATAACAGGTTCAGAAAAATGCAGGAATTACAGCTCCACGTTGAAGTAGCGCTTCAGCAGGCCCTCAAAGCCGCGGCCGTGGCGAGCCTCGTCCTTTGCCATCTCGTGGACGGTATCGTGGATCGCATCCAGGTTCAGGGCCTTTGCCTTCTTGGCCAGGTCCATCTTGCCGGAGCATGCGCCGCACTCAGCCTCAGCACGCATCATCAGGTTCTTCTTGGTGCTGTCGGTCACGACCTCACCCAGCAGCTCGGCGAAACGGGATGCGTGGTCAGCCTCCTCGTAGGCATAGCGCTTGTAAGCCTCAGCGATCTCGGGGTAGCCCTCGCGCTCAGCCACACGGGCCATGGCCAGGTACATGCCGACCTCGCTGCACTCACCCTCAAAGTTTGCGCGCAGACCGTCAACGATCTCCTGAGGCACACCCTCAGCCTTGCCGATGCCGACCACATGCTCGGTCACATAGGTATTGCCGGTCTTTTCGACAAATGCGGATGCAGGAGCCTTGCAGACGGGGCACTGCTCAGGGATAGAGCCTTCAGCGATATAACCACAGACGGTGCAGACATACTTTTTCATAAGAATATCCTCCATTATTTTTCATTATGTTCTTGGCCTCTCCTCTGGTACAGGGGGCCTTGCTTCTGAGCCTATTATAGCAACGATTCCTAGATTAGTCAAGACTAATTTTAAGAATTATTCCTATTTATTTTTTAGACCTGCAGGTTGCCGCTGCTCGGAGCATCGGAACCGTTGGCAGCATCAAACTCGTAATCATTGCCGGGGAGGATGGCGTTGAGCAGGATGCCCACGATAGCGGCAATGGCCAGGCCGGACAGGTTGATGGAGACACCGCCCACAGCGAAGGTCAGACCGCCCACAGAGTTGAAGCCCAGCGCGCAGACCAGGATGACAGCGGCAACGATCAGGTTGCGGCTGTTGGTAAAGTCCACACGGTTCTCGACCACATTGCGGACACCGATCGCGGAGATCATGCCGTACAGCACAAAGCTGATGCCGCCAATGATGCCGGTGGGGATGGTGTTGATGACGGCCTCAAACTTGGGGCTGAAGCTCAGGATCACAGCCATCACAGCGGCAATGCGGATGACGAGCGGATCGTAGATGCGGCTCAGGGCCAGAACACCGGTGTTCTCACCGTAGGTAGTATTGGCGGGGCCGCCCAGCAGACCGGCCATGGCAGTGGCAAGGCCGTCGCCCATCAGGGTGCGGTTCAGGCCGGGATCATTGATATAGTTGTGGCCGACCGTAGCGCTGATGGCAGCGATATCGCCCACATGCTCCATCATGGTTGCCAGTGCAATGGGAATGATGGTGAACATTGCGCTGATGAACTCAGGGCTGCCGTCGATGGCAAACAGACCCATGGCACTCTTGTGCAGGGGGATGCCGAACCAGTCGGCAGCGGCAATGGCCTCAAAGTTGACTGCACCAGTGACCAGAGCCACAGCATAGGAGACCAGCACACCGATCAGGATGGGCAGGATCTTGACCATGCCCTTGCCCCAGATGTTGCAGACAATAACGGTGCCCAGGGCCACAAAAGCCAGCAGCCAGTTGGACTCGCAGTTGGTGATGGCGGAGGGGGCCAGGATCAAACCGATGGAGATGATGATGGGGCCTGTGACCACAGGCGGGAAGAATTTCATAATGCGGCGGATGCCAAAGGTGGAGATGAGCAGGCTGACCAGCAGGTACAGAATGCCGGACAGTGCCACGCCCGCGCAGGCGTAGGGCAGCATTTTGGTATTGGCAACGGTCAGGTTGCCGTCTGCGTCAGCCAGCATGGGGGCTACAATGGAAAAACCGCCCAGGTAAGCAAACGAGGAGCCAAGGAAGGCCGGGACCTTGCCCTTGGTGACAAGGTGGAACAGCAGGGTGCCCAGACCGGCACAGAGCAGAGTGGTGGAAACGCTCAGGCCGGTGAGCAGGGGCACCAGCACAGTTGCGCCGAACATGGCAAACATGTGCTGCAAGCCCAGGATCAGCATCCGTCCGGTGCCGAGCTGCCGGGCATCGTAAATGCCCTTGGAGTAATCGATCTTTTCACTCATAGAGAAGTTCTCCTTTCATCGCTGCCCAAAAAAAGAGGCATTGCCGCAGCAACGGCAGTGCCTCAATCTTCTGGAGCAGATTCAAAAAACGGGACCGGAAGGCAAAACACGCGCTCCGCAAAGTCGAACGAAACATTTTGCTCTCCCCTTCCCTGTCTGACTTTATAAAGTATACCAGAAACCATGCCCAGATGCAATCCGTTTGCCGCAGTTTCCCTCAGCTTTTTGGCCGGACATCTTGAAATATGCCCCTGTCCGCACTATAATATAACCTATTGAATTGATTTGTATTTCAAGAGGAATGTTATGATCTATCTGGATTATTCTGCAAACACCCCGGTGGATGCGCGGGTGTTGGAGCAGTTCTGTGCTGTGGAGCGCCGCTGCATCGGCAACGCCAACTCTCACCACCAGGCAGGCTCTGCCGCCAAGGCAGAGATCGATGCTGCCACCATCAAAATCGCCTCCCTGCTGGGCGTTCAGCCAGCAGAGATCATCTATACCTCCGGTGCCAGCGAGGCCAACAACTTTGCCTTAAAGGGGCTGGCCCGTCTCTCCCGCCATGCGGGCAGGCACATCATCTCCACTCCGCTGGAACATTCTTCGGTCAGCGGCACCCTGACGGCATTACAGGAGCAGGGGTATGAGATCGACCTGCTGGACGTGAAGCAGGACGGCACCGTGGATCTTGAGCACCTGAAGGATCTGCTTCGCCCGGATACCATCTGCATTGCCGTTACGCTGGTGGACAGTGAATTGGGCGTGGTGCAGCCTGTACAGGAGATCGCCGCCATCCTGAAAGCATACCCTCACTGTCACCTGCATGTGGATGCGACCCAGGCTGTGGGAAAGATCCCCGTTTCTTTTGAGGGCGTGGACACCATGAGCCTGACGGCCCACAAATTCTACGGACTGAACGGCATCGGCCTGCTGATCAAGCGGCGGAATCTGGCGCTGGAGCCTCTCATCCATGGCGGTGAGAGTACCACCATCTACCGCAGCGGCACCCCCACTGTGGCGCTGGCCTCCTCATTGGCTTGTGCGCTTGATCTCGCCGTCACTGACCTGCCCGGACGCGTTGGCCATGTGGCAAAACTGAATGCAGAACTCCGCGCCGCCCTCAGCACATACCCGCTGGTGCGCATCAACAGCCCGGAACACGCCATCCCTCATGTGCTGAATCTGAGCGTCCGTAATGTCAAGGGCACCGTGTTCCAGCGGGAGCTGGATGCCAAAGGGGTCTGCGTCTCGGTCAAGTCAGCCTGCTCTTCGGACGGTCTGCCTTCGCGTGCGGTGTTTGCGGTCAGCCGCGAACGCACTGTCCTCCTGGCGCATCAGCCTGAGCCACCTGACCACCGAGGACGAGATCAAATCCTTTTTGCAGGCGTTCGATGTCTGCTGCCGTGAGCTGACCGCCCTACATTAAATAAAAAGAGGAACCAACATGAAACGTGAGCTTGAACCTTATCAGATGATCGAACGCAGTATCATCAAGAAATACCGCAAGGAGCTGTGGACCCCCTTTATCGTGGCGGTAAAGCGCTACGAGCTGGTACAGGAGGGCGACAAGATCGCCGTCTGCATCTCGGGCGGCAAAGACTCCATGCTGATGGCAAAGCTGATGCAGGAGCTGCAGAAGCACAGCGATGTTCCCTTTGAACTGGTCTTTCTGGTGATGGACCCCGGCTACAATGAGATCAACCGCCAGAAGATCGAGTCCAATGCCGAGCTGCTGCACATTCCGGTGACCATCTTCGAGAGCAACATCTTTTCCGTTGCCAACAACACCGAAAAGAACCCCTGCTACCTCTGTGCCCGGATGCGGCGCGGCCACCTGTACAGCAAGGCCAAGGAGCTGGGATGCAATAAGATCGCGCTGGGCCACCACTTCAACGATGTGATTGAGACGACCGTGATGAGCATGTTCTACGGCTCCCAGATGCAGGCCATGCCGCCCAAGCTCCACAGCACCAGCTTCCCCGGCATGACCCTGATCCGCCCCATGTACTGCATCCGGGAAGAAGATATCCTGGCCTGGAAGCGCTATAATGATCTAGAATTCATCCAGTGCGCCTGCCGCTTTACCGAGAACTGCACCATGTGCGACAACGGCGGCGGTGGCTCCAAGCGGCAGGAGGTCAAGCTCTTGCTCCGCCGCCTGAAGCGCGACAATCCCAATATCGAAAACAGCATCTTCCGCAGCATCCACAATGTTGCCATTGATACCATGCCCGGTTATCGATCTGAGGGTGTAGATCACAGCTTCCTGGAACGATTCAACGCAATGGAAAACCGCTGAGCTGCATCCGCATTCCTGTCTGCGCCGAATCACGCTTTGTACGCGATACAACAGTAAAAAATCCCCCTCAGCTTACGCTGAAGGGGATTTTTCATGCCACCGGCGGGGCTTGAACCCGCACTCTGTCTCCAGAAAGGGATTTTAAGTCCCTCGTGTCTGCCAATTTCACCACAGTGGCGCATAGAAACCCGGCTTACAAAGCCCTGCTGCTCTGGACATTCACAGAGAGCCGGGAATAACAGGTGATGAGGTAAACATTTATCACAAGTCCGTCGTTACGGAGTTGCAAACATGTATCAAAACATGTAAGATTCACACAACGGCTATTATAATACAATAGAAACCCTGCTTTGTCAAGTTACACCTTTCCGCCATGCAGTTCAGAATACATCTTGGCACGGCACTCGGCCACAGCGGGGGTCATATTGACATAGTGCTTATGCGGCATCTCGATGCGCAGCTCCGTCTCCCAGGTCTCTTCGGTCAGCTGCTTTGCGATATAGGCCTTTTTCTCGGCAATGCCGGGCAGTTCGATGGCCAGTTCACCGTTCAGGATATGGGGCACCAGCAGCCGCTTGACCTTGGTGGGGGTGATGGTGATGGTGCGCTCGATGGCATCCGGGTCAAGGTTGACCATCTTTACCGGTTTGCCCGCTTCGATGACCTCGCCATCCATGGCGATCAGATCGCACTGGGCCTGACCATTTTCATCGTAGAGCCGCCAAGGCATTTTCTTGCCCGGGATGATAGCCTTGCTGGCAGAATCCGAACACTTCATCTTGGGCTGATAGGTGCCATCCGGCAGCTTGACCGCCACCAGTTTATACACGCCGCCGAACACGGGGTCAGAAGCGGAGGTAATGAGATTTTCGCCCACGCCGTAGGAATCAAAATGAGCGTGCTCATAGAGCTCCATGTTGGCGATCTTCCGCTCGTCCAGGCCATTGGAGGCCACCAACTTGATATAGGGCTTGCCTGCGGCATCCAGTGCCTTGCGCAGGCGCTTGGAGCCACGGGCCAGATCGCCGGAATCGATACGGGCACTCTTGACGCGGCGGTTGGGGTCATTGGGGTACTTCTCGATCAGGTAGTCGTCCAGCTTGATGAGGTTGGGCAGGCCGCTCTCCATGATGTTGTAGGTATCCAGCAGCAGGCTGACGGAATCCGGGTAGGTATCCGCAAAGGCCTTGAAGGCATCAAACTCCGTCGGGAAGAACTCGATGAAGCTGTGTGCCACGGTGCCAACTGCCTTGACCTCAGAGCCATACTTCATCTCAGCCAGGCAGTTGGCAGTGCCGATGCAGCCGCCCAGAACAGCGGCATACGCGCCATCATTGCCTGCGCTCTCGCCCTGTGCGCGGCGGGTGCCAAACTCCATGACGCTGCGGGGCGTATGGGTGTTCAGGCCGGTCACACGGGTCGCCTTGGTGGTGATCAGGCTGTGGAAGTTCATCGTCTGCAGCAGGTAGGTCTCGATCAGGATCGCACCCACCAGGTCGCACTCAATGCGGACCATCTGCACATGGGGGTAGCAAACCGTACCCTCGGGCAGAGCGTACATATCGCCCTTCCACTTATAGGTGCGCAGATACTCGCAGAATTCCTCGCTCATACCCTTGGTGCGCAGCCAGCGGATATCCTGCTCGTTGAAGTGATAATTCAGCAGGAACCGGGTCAGCTTGCGTTGGCCTGCGCTGATGGAGTAACCCATGTTGTCCGGGTTCTTACGGAAGAACATATCGAACACAAGGGTGGTGTTCTTAAAGCCGTGCAGGAACAGGCAGTTTGCCATCGTGAATTCGTAGAAATCCACCACCATGGCAGGGTTATCATAATCTTCGTCCGGAATGTACGGAACAACTTTGATCTCGTCCATGAAAAGTTTCCTCTCCTTGTACTTCGCAGCAGCGAAAAAGCCTTGCCACTGCTGAAAAAACAGCCCCTTCTCCCCTGCCTTTGTTCCGGCAGTGCGAGGGCCAGCCCCCTGTCTTGACAGGACGTTTGTACCATGATAGCATCTTTGCCGCCCGGGTGCAAGGGCTTTTGTAAATTTCCTGCGTGCAGAAAGAAAAATCTTTTTTTGGTACAGCAAAAAGGGCCGCCCCCGAAAGCTCCGGGAGCGGCCCTGCAAGCCTGTTCAGGCTCAGCCGTTTATAATATTGGGGGTCGCATTTTTCAGCACAACGTCATGGCTGCCGCCCTCCACGATAGAGGGGGAGGAAACCACAGTCAGCTTGGCCTTCTGCTGCAGCTCGGGGATGGAGAGTGCGCCGCAGTTGCACATGGTGCTCTTGACCTTGTACAGGGTGGTCTGGACACCATCGGCCAGAGGACCGGCGTAAGGAACATAGCTGTCCACGCCTTCCTCAAAGCTCAGCTTGGTGGAACCGCCCAGGTCGTAACGCTGCCAGTTGCGGGCACGGTTGGAGCCCTCGCCCCAGTACTCCTTCATATACTGGCCATTGATGCGCACCTTGTTCGTGGGGCTCTCGTCAAAGCGGGCGAAGTAGCGGCCCAGCATGACAAAATCAGCGCCCATGGCCAGAGCCAGAGTGATGTGATAATCGTGGACGATGCCGCCATCGGAGCAGATGGGCACATAGATGCCGGTCTCCTTGTAGTACTCGTCACGGGCCTTTGCGACCTCGATGACTGCGGTGGCCTGACCACGGCCGATGCCCTTGGTCTCACGGGTAATGCAGATGGAACCGCCGCCAATGCCGATCTTGACGAAGTCTGCACCGGCCTTTGCCAGGAAACGGAAGCCCTCGGCATCCACAACGTTGCCTGCGCCCACCTTCACGGTGTCGCCGTAGTGCTCACGGATCCAGGCGATGGTACGGCTCTGCCACTCGGAGTAGCCCTCGGAGGAGTCGATGCAGAGCACATCCACGCCAGCCTCGACCAGTGCGGGAACGCGCTGGGCATAATCGCGGGTGTTGATGCCGGCACCGACCACATAGCTCTTGTTGGCATCCAGCAGCTCATTGACATTCTTCTTGTGGGAATCGTAGTCCTTGCGGAACACGAAGTATTTCAGGTTGCCCTCAGCATCCACCAGCGGCAGCGTGTTGATCTTGTTGTCCCAGATGATATTGTTGCAGTCGTGCAGGGAGGTATTCTCCGGTGCGGTGACCAGCTTCTCGATGGGAGTCATAAAGGTGGTAACGGAAGCATCATCGGGGGTGTGGTTGACACGGTAATCACGGGAGGCCACAATGCCCATCAACTTGCCGTGAGGAGTGCCATCGGCAGTGACAGCGATGGTGGAGTGGCCGGTGCGGGCCTTGAGCTCCAGCACATCGTGCAGGGTGGCGGTGGGAGCCAGGTTGGAATCGGAGACCACATAACCGGCCTTATAGCTCTTGACGCGGCGCACCATGGCAGCCTCGTTCTCAATGCTCTGGGAGCCGTAAATGAAGGACACGCCGCCCTCCCGTGCCAGTGCAATGGCCAGCTTATCGCCGGAGACCGACTGCATGATGGCACTGATCATGGGGATGTTCATTTCCAGCGGGCAGGCCTCTTCCCCCTTGCGGTACTTGACCAGCGGGGTCTTCAGGCTGACTGCCGTGGGGACATTCTCTGCAGAGGAATAACCCGGAACCAGCAGGTACTCGCCAAAGGTGCGGGAAGGTTCTTCATAGAAATAAGCCATACTCTAAACTCCTTTTTTCTTAACGCATCAACAACGGACCAGCATCAAAATAATTCATGTTTGCTGCTTATAAATTGATTGACTATACTTTACCACAAACCCCGTCAGAATACAAACCCCAGCGGCAACAAACTTTAGAACTGTCCTTTGCGGAAAAACAGTAAAATTGACCACCAAAAACGTGCAAGGTCATACTTTTCCGCCTGACAGGCCGGTTTTCTGGCACAAAGTGGAATGCAAAAAAGTCCGTACCGGAAAACCGGACGGACTTTTTTGCACACGAAGCGAGATACCGCCTGTGCGGTACAGAGGCCGACAGCTGTGAAGGAGAACAGCCGGAGGAGGAGAAGGCCCTGCACCCGATATCTCTTATTCAACAAGAAGAAAAAGATTTCAGTCTCAAAAAGCGCTCATCGCTTTCTGTAACCATATTGTAACTCTTTTGTTCCCGTTTTGCAAGACCTTTTTTGCAGATTTTGTAACATTTTTGTAATTTTCCTGGATTTATTTTGTAAATTCCAGGTAGCATTCAAACGCGGCGTGCTCTTCGCGGCGGCCCACCACATACCAGCCATCGGTCGAGGGCGCATAAAACACCTCGACCTGACTGCCCAGCGGGATCTCCCGGTGGTACTTGACGGAGACGAATTTCAACGGCCCGCCCTTGACTACCTCCAGCGGCAGGGCATCACAGGCGATGTCCAGATAGCAGGCGTTATTCACATGGCCGTTCAGGTCGCATAGGGAGTAGCTGGCTGTCCGGCTGCCTGCACAGGTCAGTTCCTTTGCTTTGTGCACCAGCTGGGGCAGCTCCCCATCCAGATCCTCGTTCCAGTAACCGGGCGTATGCCAGGAGGGCTGGCGCAGGATGCACTCGCGATCGGTATCCACCACGATCCACCGGCTGTCGATCAAAGCACACTCCTTCCCTGCTTCGTCCAGAATTCGGGTCAGCCGCTTCATCGAACCTTTCTTGCACGGCTCACAGGCGGTAAGAAAGGTCAGCTTTTCGGCACGCAGGGGCATCCGGGTGATCTGCGCCGCCTGCTTGCCCACCAGAAACGCCGTGTGGTGTGCTTTGAAAAAAGCATCATCCATGCCGTAGGCGCGGGCGTGGTCTGCCGCAGCCTGCTCCACATAGCGGAACAGGGCGCTGGGCTTGATCATCCGGCGAAAATCGCCGTCTGCGTTCAGGACAGTTGTATGATAGGTGTATTGATTCATACGTTTCCTTTCCAAAAGAGGACCCTCTCCGTCATTGCTTCGCATTGCCAGAGGCTTTGACGGAGAGGGCCCTTTCTTCTCAATACTGATTCCGGGTCTTTTTGCGCAGCTTGCGCCAGATATTGAAGCAGGCCAGCGCTACCATGGCAAGCAGCAGCAGCAGGAACACAACGCCGCTGCCGCCCTCATTGTAGCTCTTCATCTCGCTCCACTTTACATCGAGCTCGTTGTTGACCTCATCGCTCAGGGCGGTGAACACCTTTTCCTTGGCTTCCACTTCCTCAGAGGGGTATGCGATCTCACTGTACTTCAGATCCTCGTCCAGGATATCCCACACCTTCTGCATGGGGGTGGTATAGCCGATATACTCCGCATTGGCCTTTCCGATGTCCGGCTCGCACATGAAGTTGATGAACATCTCCGCAGCTTCCTTGTGCTCACTGGTGGCAGGCACCGCCATGCAGTCCACCGACAGCACACTGCCCTCCTCCGGGAACACCCAGGCCAGATCCGGGTTATCATCGATCATGGTAATGGCATCGCCGGAGTAGTACACGCCGATGGCTGCCTCGCCGCCGATCATCTTATCAAAGATCTCATCCATAACGTAGGCCTGCACCAGCGGTTTTTGCGCTTTCAGGGTCTCCACCACCTCGTCCACCTCTTCCGGGGTTTCGGGGTTGATGCTGGTACCGTTCTTGAACGCCGCAATGGCGTAGGCATCACGGCTGTTGTTGAACATCAGGATATTGCCCGCGTACTGCTCATCCCACAGGTCAGCCCATTTGGTGGGGGCATTCTCCACCATGGTGGTGTTGTAGATGATACCGGTGGTACAGAGCATATAGGGCACGGTATAGGCGTTGGTGGGGTCATAATCCGGATCACGGTAGACCGTATCGATGTTCTGGGAGTTGGGAATGTTGCTGTAATCCAGCGGTGCAAGCATTCCCTCGGCGATCATCTTTGCCACCATGTAATCCGAAGGGATGACCACATCGTAGTTGGCCGCACCGGATTTCAGTTTGGCGTACATGGACTCGTTGGAATCAAAGGTGGTGTAGTTGACCTTGATGCCGGTAAGCTTCTCGAAGGCGGCCACCACATCCACGCTGTCATCAGAACCGTTGGAGATGTATTCGCCCCAGTTGTAAACGTTCAGGGTGAGATTCTGGCCCTGAAAGCGGGTCCAGTCGTAATCGTCCGAGACCGAAACGTCCTCGGTCACCTCAATGGTTCCGGCGGCAAAGGCGGGCGCAGCACAGCAGAACGCCATGGCCAGCGTCAGCAGCAGAACAGCAAAACGTTTCATTTTACGTCCTCCCCTCTCAGCGCCTTCTGATCCCGGCGGTACTCCCGGCTCTCCATGGCATTGGAGATGAGGATGATGGTCAGGATCACCACAAACATGATGGTGGACAGAGCATAGATCTCCGGGCTGACCTTTTTTCGGGTCATGGAATAGATGGCAATGGGCAGGGTCTCCACCGTGCCGCAGTTGAAATAGGAGATCATAAAATCATCGATAGAGTAGGTCAGGCAGATGAGGAAGGCAGACAGGATGGCCGGGCTGATCTCGGGCAGGATGACCTTGAAGAACGCCTGCCTGGGGTCGCAGCCCAGATCCAGAGCTGCCTCATACAGTTTGATGTCCAGCTGCTTGAGCTTGGGGGTCACGTTGAAGATGACATAGGGCACATTGAAGGCGATATGCGCGATCAGCAGCGTGGGCATTCCCATGATGGTATCGGGCAGCCAGGAGACTCCCTCGGCAAAGCGCTGGTAAGCCACAAACAGCAGCATCAGGGAGATGCCGGTGATGATCTCCGGGTTGACCACCGGAATATAGGTGATATTGGTGACCACCAGGCGGCTCTTGCGGCTCATGGACGCAATGCCCAGCGAGGCCGCCGTGCCCAGCACCGTGGCAATGACCGCAGAGATGAGGGCCACCTCCAGCGAGACGCGCAAAGCGCTCAGGATGGCAGAGTTATGGAGCAGGCTGGTGTACCACTTGAGGGTAAAGCCTGTGAACAGTGCGTAGCCCTTGCTTTGGTTGAAGCTGAACACGATCATATAGGCAATGGGCAGGTACATGAAGCAGAAGAAGAGGATGACGTAGGCCCGCTGCATCAGGCGCAGATGTTTCGTTTTCATCAGGACACGCCCTCCATTTCATCTTCATCAAAGCTGGATGTGAAGCTCATGCAGAGCAGGACGATGATCATCAGCACAAGGCTCATGGCCGAACCGACGTTCAGGTTGTAGCTGTTGCCCAGGAACTGCATCTCGATCAGGTCGCCGATCATCAGATTGGAGCCGCCGCCTAGCATACGGCTGATGACAAAGGTAGACACCGCCGGAACGAACACCATGGTGATGCCGGTGCTGATGCCGGGCACGCTCATGGGGATGAGCACCCGGAAAAGGGTCTGGGTGGTGGAGGCTCCCAGATCCTGTGCCGCTTCCACCAGGCTCTGATCGATCTTGGTCATACTGGTGTAGAGGGGCAGGATCATGTAGGGCACATAGTTATACACCATGCCCAGCACCACCGCGCCGGAGGTATTCAGCATGGTATAGGGACCCAGGCCAAAAAAGCCCAGCACCGCGTTCACAGGGCCGTTGATGCTCAGCAGGCCCATCCAGGCATAGGTGCGGAGCAGGAAGTTCATCCACATGGGCAGCATGACCAGCATCAGCATGATATGCTGCTTGTTCACCCGCAGGCGGGAAAGGAAATAGCCCACCGGAAATGCAATGATCAGGCAGATCACGGTAGCCACAAGGGCCAGCAGCAGGCTGCGGGCAAACACGGAGCCGTAGCCGCTGACGCTGGTCAGGTTGGCAATGGTGAAATTGCCGCTGCCATCGGTCAGGGCATAATAGACCACGATGATCAGCGGAACCACTGTGAACAGCACCATCCAGATAAAATAAGGATAGGCCAGCTTCTTATCGTAAATTTTCATCATTTCCCATTCAGCCCTCCGAACGTGCCATGATATGGATCTCGTTGGGGCCGATGCGCATACCAATGGTCTCACCGGGGGTGCAGGCGCGGGTGGAGTGGATCAGCCACTCACGGCCCTCGCACTCAACGTGCATCTCAAAGTGAACGCCCTTGAAGATGACATCATTGACCACGCCCACCAGCTGACCCTCCACGGGGCTGACCACTTCAATGTCCTCGGGGCGGACCACCACCTGTACGCTCTGTTCCCGGGCAAAGCCGCGGTCCACGCAGGGGAACTGCACACCCGAGAAGGAGACCAGGAAGTCGCGGTGCATCACGCCGTCCACAATGTTGGAATCGCCGATAAAGTCCGCCACAAAGGCATTTTTAGGCTCGTTGTAGATATCCTCGGGGGTACCGATCTGCTGCACCTTGCCGCCGTTCATCACAACAACGGTATCGGACATGGTCAGGGCCTCTTCCTGATCGTGAGTAACATAAATAAAGGTGATGTTCATCTCACGCTGCAGGCGCTTGAGCTCCAGCTGCATCTCCTTGCGGAGCTTAAGGTCCAGTGCACCCAGAGGCTCGTCCAGCAGCAGGATCTCAGGCTCGTTGACCAGACTGCGGGCAATGGCAACACGCTGCTGCTGGCCGCCGGACATCTGACCGATGCTGCGGCGCTCAAAGCCTTTCAGGCCGACCACCTCCAACATATCGCGCACCTTGCGGCGGATGGTCTCTTCGTCCATCTTCTTCAGGCGCAGGCCAAAGGCCACATTCTCAAACACGTTCAGGTGCGGGAACAGCGCGTATTTCTGGAACACGGTATTCACCGGACGCTTATAGGGGGGCACACCGGTAATATCCTGGCCCTTCAGCAGCACCTGACCCGCGTTGGGTTCCAGGAAGCCTGCGATCAGGCGCAGGGTGGTGGTCTTGCCGCAGCCGGAAGGACCCAGCAGCGTTACGAACTCTTTGTCATGGATGTCCAGGTTCAGCCCATCCAGAATGCGCTGACCGTCAAATTCCACCACGATATCGCGCAGTGAAACGATCACCGAGTTGTCCATTTTTTTACTTTTCCTCCTTAAACTCAGATACGAAAAAAGACAGGGCATCCACCCCATCCTTCGTACCAGGGCGACCCAGCCCTGCACAACATCCATGACATCCGTAATATTGTGCAGTTATTCTGCCCTGTCATCGCCTATCATAAACAATCCGAACTGAAATGTCAATCACTCTGTCGAGGTTTGCCGAAACTTTACATCCGGCGCAAAAAAATCCCGCGCTGTACCAAGAATTCGCACAGCGCGGGAGAGGAACGTTTTATTCTGCTTTCAGCTGATCCGCGGGGTACAAAAGCGCACTCACCACACTGGCATCCACCGTATAAACGGAGCTGTCGCCTTCCACCATCAGGTAACAGCCGTCTGTACCCATGGCATAGGTCAGATTTATTGTGCCATCGGCTGTGGTGACCTCTGCTGTGACCAGCGGGGCCTCAAAACCATACGCCGCCGGGTCGGCATCTGTTGCCTGTGCCGAGACATAGGTGCAGAGCGCCGAGAGGATGGCATCCACCTTTGTCTCGTCGAGGTCTGCGGCGGTGTCCCCTGCCAGCCGCCAGACAGTCTGGTAGGCGTTGCTGCCGCTCTCTGCCGCAGGCTCCGAGTTTGCTTTCAGGGTCACGGTCTCACCATCGGCCAGCGTATAGGAGACGGCTTCGATCTCCGAGGCCGTCAGCCCCGCCGGGTTGAAGGCACCGAATAGCTCCGCCCTGGTCAACTCAAAGCAGGCGGCTTTGGTCCCCGATACCGTATAAATGACATCGCTGTTATTCTTGCGGACATAGAGATCCCCTGTCATGGTATTGCTGGCCCCGAAGGTATAGGTGTCCGTTTCGCCCGCTGCCATCACCTCTATGGTCAGCACAGGCTCCGCAAAGCCGTAGTCCTCCCCTGCCTGCGGGCTCAGCTCCCCCTTTGCGTTCAAAGAGGAAAGCGCAGTGAGCATCGTGTTGCAGGCAGAGGTGTCCAGATGGTAAGCTGGATCTTCAGCCAGCGTCCAGCCGTCGGCGGTATAGAGCAGGGTATTCATCTCGTCCTGATAGTGGAGCACGATCTGCGTCAGGTCATTGCCCGAAACTGCCGCCAGCGGAATGGTTCCATCTGCGGCCGCACTGGCAGCCTGTTCTTCCCGGGCATTCCGCAGCGTCAGCAGGGCAAACACGCCGCCGGCCAGCAGGATGAGGAAAAGCAGCACCCCGAGGGTACGCTGTTTTGCTTTCATGGACAGGTCCTCACTTTCTGCGCCGCAGCACGACCACCACGGCACCCACAGCCAGCAGGGCCGCAGGCAGAACGATGACAAAGAGCAGGCCCAGCGTAGAGGCGGCAATGCCTGGCACTTCCAACGGAGCTGCTTCCAGTGCCTTGCTGTCGATGAGGACAGCGCTCTCCTGCCCGGCCAGCGAAGCCGCACACCCCTGCAGGAAGGTCACATTGCCCGGGATGACCTGATAGATACCCTCATTGTCCATATTGCCGCAGTTGACCCAGATGACCTGAGCACCCGTGTCCTCATTGCGGGCGTATGCTGCCAGCGTGAAGGGACCGGCAATGTCGCCGTCCGCCTTCTCGGTGGTGGTCATCTCGTAGCCTTCCGGTTTGCTGTAAGCACTGTCCGAGCTGACCAGAAGGGCATCCGAGACCACATGCTCTGTCTCGGTCAGGGTGATGCCCTGTGCCATCTGCAGCAGAACTCTGCGGCTGGTGTTCACACCGTCCAGCGCGGTGGATTCCTCTGTACTGGCATAATCCGGCAGCAGGTAAAGGGCCGGGTAGCCATTGAGGTAGTGGTTGGTGTCACCCTCCACCACAAGGCCCTCGGTGCGGGTCAGGCCGAACTCGGCCATCACAGCATCCAGATTGGGGGTACTATAATAGGAATCCGTCAGCAGCAGCACGCGGCCTCCGTTGCTCAGGTAGCTGCGCAGCTGGCCCAGCTCATCCACCAGACTGCCTGCGCCGGAAAAGTCCTGCGCCGGATCGTTGATGACAAGCAGGTCACAGTCCTCGGGGATGGTCTGGGAGAGCAGGTCAAGTGCCGAGACGGTCAGGCTCTGGCTTTCCAGCGCATCGGTCAGGGTGGAAGTCAGCGCCTGCTCGCCGTGGTTGGTGGTGTAGTACACATGGCGGCTCTCTCCGCTGGTCAGCTGGTAGATGGCAGAGGTGATCCTGCTTTCACCGTCAAAGGTCACGTTGGCCGCACCGGTGGCGGCATAATCGCTGTAATCGTAGTCGTAAAGCTCTGCGGCATCCAGCACCTTGCTCTGTTCCCCGCAGACCAGGATCAGCCCACCGGAGGTCAGGTCCTGTGCGCCGTACTGGGCCGCAAAGGTCGGGTAGACTGCCGGATCTTTCAGCTCCCAGGTGATATGGCTGCTCTGGGCGGCGTACTTGTCCAGCAGCTTGGAGATGATCTGGTCCTCATTGCCGGTCTGGGCCAGATAGTAAATGGTCACATCCTGCGTCAGGTCGTCGGCCACCTGTCTGGAGCTCTCGCTCAGGGTGTAGAGCCCCGCCTCGGAGAGATCGAACTCGGTATATCTGGAAGGAATGGCCCGGACAATGAGATTAACCAGCACGGCCAGCACGATCACAGCCGCGGCAATGGCTGCCGACCACACCCCGCTGCGGAACACCCGCCCGTCACCCGAGGAGCTCTGCTTTGCAAAAAGCTTCATCTGTGTTCCCTCCTCTCAGTTCCAGCGGCGCTTCTCAATGTCCTGCGCCGTAAAGAACAGGAACACCGCCGTCACGGTCAGATAATAGACCACGGCAGGGATGGAGAAGCTGTTGTTGACAAAATCCTCAAAGGGTGTAAACAGGCACAGGGCACTCAGCACGGCGCTGAAAGCCTCGGTAAGCCATGCACTGCGGAGCAGAAACAGCCCCGTCAGGCCCAGGCAGAGCGCCGCAAAGGTCAGGCACCCCAGCACAAAGCTGCGGGTGCGCAGACCGGCCGCCAGAGAAGCCGCGCCTGCGATCCCGGTGAACACTGCCAGCGCCACGGCGCTGCCCGCATTGAACATACTGCGCAGGCTGGGCATCAGGTAGGCCAGCAGCAAGGCTGAAAAGCCCGCCACGGCGGCAATGATCTGGTTCTCGGTCAGGCCGGAGAGAAACTCACACAATGCAATGGCCGCACAGCCCAGCAAAAAGTAGCAGAGCAGCCCCGCAAGGTTTGCGAGCAGAGCAGACACGGTGCCGCCCAGCGCCCAGAGGATGAAGATCATCACCGCATCCACAGCGCAGGGCAGGGCGAACACGGCTGCCATGGCAACGAACTTACCCAGCACGATGCCCCACACTGAGACCGGGCTGGTGAGCAGCAGCTGGTCGGTGCGGCTGTGGCGCTCCTCGGCCAGTGAGCGCATCGCCAGCACCGGGATATAGAGCAGCAGCATGAAAATGGTCTGGTAGAGGGTGTAGTAACTGAAATCCGTCAGGCCGTAGATCAGGCACCGGGCCAGGAAATACAGGCCGGAACTCGCCACCAGAAACGCCGTGAGGACGTACCCCAGCATCCCGTGAAAGAAACTGCGGAATTCCCGCTTGAAAATAGCTGTCATTCTGCGTCCTCCTCTCCGGTTGCTTCTTCCGGTTCACCGTCGGTCAGTTCCAGAAACACCTCTTCCAGGCTCTTGCCATCGGCGGTCAGCTCCTCCAGACTGCCTGCTGCCGCCAGATGCCCTTTGGAAAGGATCAGGATCTGCTGGCAGACTGCCTGCACCTCACTGAGGATATGGCTGGACAGGATAACCGTATGTGCCCGGCCCAGCTCCCGGATGAGCTTGCGGATCTCGATGACCTGTGCCGGGTCCAGGCCGACCGTCGGCTCGTCTAGAATGATGAGCCTGGGACTGCCCAGCAATGCCTGTGCAATGCCCACCCGCTGCTTGTAGCCCTTGGAAAGGCTGCGGATGAGCCGGGGCAGAACGGTTTCCAGCCCGGTACGGCGGGCAGCCCTGCACACCTGCTCCTTCCGTTCCGCCTTTTTCACACCCTTCAGCTCGGCAGCAAAGGTCAGGTACTCCTGCACCGTCATCTCCGGGTAAAGGGGCGGCTGTTCGGGCAGATAGCCCACACAGGCCTTGGCGGCATCGGCCTCCTCGGGCAGAGGGTGCCCTGCCACCGTCACCTGCCCACTGGTGGCAGAGAGATAGCCGGTGAGGATGTTCATAATGGTGGATTTGCCCGCGCCGTTGGGCCCCAGCAGACCACAGATCTGGCCATCTGCCACGGTAAACGAGACATCGTCCACGGCAAGATGATTGCCATACTGTTTGGTGAGATGAGAAACTTCGATCACGTTCACAACGCTCCTTTCTAAGGCAGCGCAAAGCGCTTTTTGAAGATACTGGTTTATTTTAGTCCGGAAATGTGTTCAAAATAAGGGAACGGCGTGTAAATTACAGAAAGAGAGCTTTTGTGCGGCATAACAACAAAAAACGCCGCCTCCCAAAGGAGACGGCGTTGAAAAGACCAGTAATTACTTACGGCCGAAACGCTTGTTGAAGCGCTCAACACGTCCGCCGGTGTCAACCAGCTTCTGCTTACCAGTGTAGAAGGGGTGGCACTTGGAGCAAACTTCGACGTGGATCTCGGGCTTGGTAGAACGAGTCTTAATGACGTTGCCGCAAGCACAAGTGATGGTGCAGTCAACGTAGTTCGGATGGATACCCTGTTTCATTCTTTTTCACCTCATTTCTGGTTCTGACTTATTGGGGCCATATTATAAATGTATGTGCCCATCACAACCTTCAATATCGGCTACCCCCGCGAGCGGCCTTGGAAACGATTGCCTTAATATTATAGCACAGATCTCAGAAAAAGCAAGAGGAAATTTCAGCTTTTTTCGTGTCATTTTTATACAGGCTGTACTATGGAGTTTTATCTCAAGTTGATTTTCGTTCAACTTTACGTAAGCAGTAAAGATACTCTCTGTTATATCTCTTTGCTTTTCCACGCATTCCCGTTTATTTTGAGTTTTTTCACGGAATTGCGGCCTACATATTATATCACGCCCAGCCCAAAAAGAAAACCCCGCAGTTCCCGACTTCTTGACAAGCCAGCTGCTTCTGATTACAATACGAAAAAAGAGTTCGCAGACGTTCTCTTTGCATATTTCAGCCATCAGCTCCGGGAAAGGATTTTTTCATGGAACCAAAAACAAAACAATATCTGCTCATAACTGTTGTAGGCGTCACGCTTTTTGTGGCGCTGCTGCGGCTTTCTTCCGTTCTGGCATTTGCTGCACAGCTGGTAGACCTGGTATTGCCCATTCTGGCAGGCGGCATTCTGGCACTTTTTATCAACGTGCCCATGACCGGGCTGGAAAAACGGCTGAAGCGCCTGTTCTGCAAGGCCAAAAAACAGCCCTCGGATAAAGTACTCCATCTCCTGAGCTTCTTCATCACCCTGCTGGGTGTTGTGCTGGTGTTGGTGCTGGCGCTGACATTGCTGATTCCGGAGCTGGTGCAGTCTTTTCACAGCCTCTATGTACAGATCGAAGCAAACATCCCCCGCTGGACCGCCTATCTCAGCGCACAGGATGCCGACATGGGGTGGCTGATGAGCTGGCTGGAGGGCATCGACTGGGAGCAGCTGCTGCACAAGGTCACCGCAAGCATCGACACGGTGCTGGTCAATGCGGTAGGAGCCGTATCTGCCACGGTAAATATTGTGGTAACCGCATCCTTTGCCCTGATCATCTCCGTTTATATGTCCGTTGGCTCAGAGAGTCTCTGCCATCATGCCCGCACACTGGTCTGTGCCTACCTGAAACCCAGCCACTCTGCCTGGCTGCTGAAGTTCTGCCGACTGTTCCGGCAATCCTTTGCAAACTTTCTGACAGGACAATGCAGCGAGGCCGTGATCCTTGGCGTTCTCATGGCTCTTGCGTTTTCCGTTTTCAAGATCCCCTACGGCAGCCTGGTGGGAATGCTGACCGCCATCTGCGCCATTATCCCCTACGTCGGAGCGCTGATCTCCTGCGTGGTCAGCGTGTTCCTCGTGCTGTTGGTGGATCCCGTTCTGGCCGTCCGCTGCCTCATTGTTTACCTTGCCGTGCAGTTTATTGAAAACCAGTTCATCTACCCCCGGGTGGTGGGAAAGTCCGTGGGACTTTCTCCGCTGTACACCCTTGTTGCCGCTATGATCGGTGGAAAGCTCTTTGGCATCATCGGTATCATCTTCTTTATCCCCCTGACGGCGGTGATCATCGAGCTTGTGAAGGAGGATGCCTGCCGCCGCATACAGGCAAGAGAGCCCCAGTAATCCAGACTTGAGCAAGGGGGTTCTCCACCCAAGTGCCACACCGAGAACCATTATCGTGTGCATTGCTGCCGGCTGTTCCGGTGCAGGCGCGGGATGATATGCGTACAAAAATACCGCTGCTCTTGTGCATTTTTCCAAATGCAAGAGCAGCGGTATTTTATTGCGCCGCTTTCGTTTTCTTTTGCAGCGCTTCGTGCATATATCCCATCAAAATCAGGATCACCAGCAGATAATACGGAAAAATCGCGATCGTGGTGTGGTTTGCGATCACGCCGAACAACGGCGGCATCAGGCAGTTTCCAATATAGGCGCTGGCCATCTGAACCCCAATGATCGCCTGTGACCTGTCCGCACCGAAGCGGCCCGGCGTTGCATGAATGATGCTGGGATAGATCGGAGCACAGCCAAGACCAACCAGCAGCAGCCCTGCCAGTGTCACTGCTTCCCCAAGCGGCAGAAGAAACGCCGCTATCCCAATCGCGATGATCCCCTGCCCCATACGAACCATCTGGGTATCATCGAATTTTAAGGTCAGGAAGCCGCACAACGCCCGTCCCACGGTGATGCCGACAAAGAAAAGACTGGCAAAGCCGGCGGCGGTCTCCGGCGCGATTCCCCTGTTCAGCACCAGATAACTGCTGGCCCACAGACTGGTGGTCTGCTCCAGAGAACAATAGCAGAAAAATGTAACCAGAACCTCTTTTACGCCGGAGATCCGGAAAATCTGTTTCAGGGTCAGCGCTTCTGCCGGGACTGTTTCCCGCTCCTCGGCATTCGCGCCCGGTTTCGTTTTCCAGAGCGGGAGACTCAGCAGAATAATGATCGTCAGCACCATCTGCATCACACTGATGACCCGATACCCCGTCTGCCACCCGGCACGGGAAGAAAGCGCCGCGCCCATGATGTAGGGCCCGACCGAGGCTCCGATTCCCCACATACAATGGAGCCAGCTCATGTGGCGGCTGGCAAAATGGAGCGCCACATAGTTGTTGAGTGCCGCATCCACGCTTCCAGCCCCAAGTCCATAAGGAATTGCCCACAGGCACATGGCCCAGAATGAGCTGCTGACAGAGAACCCGAACAGTGCTGCGGCGGTCATGGCAACGCTGATGGCCGTAACACCGCCTGCTCCAAACCGGCGGGTCATCCGGTCACTTTGCAGGCTGGAGAGCACCGTTCCCACCGATATGATACAGAAGATCACACCGGAGTAGGAGACCGGAACTCCAAACCCCGGATAGATCGAAGGCCACGCAGCCCCCAGTAGAGAATCCGGCAGGCCCAGACTGATAAAAGAAACATAGATCACCGCTAACAGCAGATGGATCATCTTGCATTCCTCCTTTTGGTCGATACAATTATATCACAACAGAAGAAATGCCATTAGGATAAATTCCTCAATTTTGTACAACAAAAACGTCAACATCGAGAGTGCAGATTTATCATCTCGATTCCGTTCGGATTGTGAACGTGTCCGGAAGGTTGAAAATCTCTTTTTCCAGGAACAATGGATAAAAAGTCTCCTCCTTTAATTGAGCAATCTCTAACCATTTAAATATATGCGTATCGGTTCCCTCTGTTCGAGTGAACGTGTTTTGCCTTTCCAGCAGGCCAGCATCTGCGGTATCCATCAAAAAATAAATACATATCTCGTGGTATCGGAGACCATCTGTATCTTTTGTAAAGAAAGATTGAATCAACCATAATGGCCGGGAAATCTTCAGTGAAACACCAAGCTCTTCCTGAATTTCCCGTACCATCGCTTGTTCAGCTGTTTCCCCCATCATCACTCTACCCCCGGGCAGAGAGTAGTACTCTGACGGTTTGTCATGGTACATTGCCAAAATTCTTCCGTTAGAAATTATGATCGCACTCACTCTGTAATTGAACTTTTCATCGCCCATCTTAAAAGAGATATCCACTTTCCATCACGCTCCTTCACTCATTCTCATTCGTACATCCATCTTGCTCATCTATTCATTCGCTCTTATTTTACCAGCAAAAAGAGAACAAAGCAATTTTTCCAACCGAAAATGCCAGCGTACTATGTTTCTATAACATGATACGCCGGCGTTTCCGTTTTCAGTTGTTATACGGCCTTTGGCGTGAGCCATGCTTTTACGATAGCGGTCTTTATACTTGATCCACTTCCGAATCTGCCCTGCCATCTTCTCCGAAAAGAATACCGCCTCAGTCCCTTTAACTCACACGCCTCCAGAAACATTTCTACATCTTTTTCCACCACAAAAAACCTCCGGAATCCATTCAGCTCCACACCCAATAAATTCCGGAGATTTATCGCCCTATCAACATTCAATTTATCGCTACGGAATCCATAATTCTATAATTCCATAGCGATAAACATTTTTCAGCCTCCCAGAATTGCCAGATGTGCACACAAAATATCACGTCGGCATGTGCATCCATCACACTGCTCTCTGCCTCTTATCCAACCGCATTTTGTCAGCGATCATCGCGATAAACTCGCTGTTGGTGGGCTTGCCCCGCAGGTTGTGGATGGTATAGCCGAAGTAGCTGTTGAGGGTATCCACGTCGCCCCGGTCCCACGCCACCTCAATGGCATGGCGGATGGCCCGCTCCACCCGGCTGGCAGTGGTACCGTTTTTCTTGGCAATTTCCGGGTAGAGGCGCTTGGTCACAGCGTTGATGTACTCCGGCTCGTTCATGGTAAGCAGGATGGCATCCCGCAGGAACTGATAGCCCTTGATGTGGGCGGGAACGCCGATCTGGTGCAGGATTTCAGTGACTGTCAGTTCATCGCTGTCCACACTGGTGTGCAGGATGCGCTTTTCCTGCCCGGCAGCCACCTTCAGCACGCGGCTTGCCAGAACCGTCTCGTCAAAGGGCTTGACGAAATAGTAAGCAAAGCCCTCATCCAGCAGCTCCTGCACCATTTCCTCGCTCTGGAACGCCCCCGTCACAAAGAAAGAGGTGTGGCGCTCACCGGCTGCATTGTACTTCTGTTTCACGGCCAGCGCATCCAGCCCGGGCATAAAGGCATCCAGCAACACCACCTGGGGCCGCACTGCAAGCATTTTCTGCAGAACCTTCAGGCCGTCTTTTTCCACCACGGTCACCTCTACGCCCTTCTGCTCCAAAGCTTCACGACAGGCTGCCGTGATCTCTGCGCCAGTATCCGACATCAAAAATTTGATCTTGTCCATCGTTCATTCCTCCAATGTGTGCGGTTTTCCTTACGTTTCTGATTTTACCATAAATTCCCATGGATTTCAACTGTTATTTTTGCCATATTATGGAATCTTCAGTCGAATCAGCCTGTTTTGTTTTACCAAATCTGCTCATTTTTCCGCCGTTGCAACCTGTTCAGCCTGCTCCAACATGGTCTGCGCGAAAATTCCATAGCCCCGTGTCGGATCGTTGACGAGAACATGGGTCACCGCGCCGACCAGCCGCCCATTCTGCAAAATGGGACTGCCGCTCATCCCCTGCACAATGCCGCCGGTCCGGGAAAGCAGGGCTTTGTCCACCACCCGGACGACCATATTGCGGCGCGGATCGGCATCGCTGATCTTCTCGATGCGGACATGGTAGGTACGGGGCGTTTCCCCGGCGACGGTAGCCAGGATCTGTGCATCCCCCGTCTCGACCTCCTGCGCAAACGCCACCGGCATGGTTTGCCCGGAAAAGCCTGTCCGTGTTGTGCCATAAACGCCGTTTTCTCCATTGATCCGGATACTGCCAATGGCGTGGGCGCTCAGGAACTTCCCCTTCAGCTCACCTGGGCTGCCCACAGTGCCCATGCTGCACCCGGTGATCTCACATGGCACGATCTCCCCGCTGCGCAGAGCGATGCTTTCGCCGGTGTCGCCGTCGCTGATGGGATGCCCCAGCCCCGCAAAGACACCCTTTTCCGGGTCCACAAAGGTCAGCGTGCCCACACCGGCAGAGGAATCCCGCACCCACATGCCTGCCCGCCACTGGGCGGCAGCAACATCCCAGACAGGGGTCAGGGTGGTGCTGCGCTGTTCCCCGCTGCGGACATAGATGACCTCTGCGGCGCTTCCTCGGGCGGCTTCCAGCGCTTCCTTCACGGCATCATTGTTTTCCGTCCCGATCTGTCCAATGCGGATCACGCGGTCTCCCAGACGCAGTCCCGCTGCCTTTGCCGGGTTCACTGTGCTCCCGCCGGGGCTGTCAATATCGGAAAAGCCAACGATCAGTGCCCCCTCGGAGAACATTTTGACCCCGAACGGCGTACCGCAGACCGTGACCTGCGTGCGCTCCGTGACCACCGTACGGATATTCTTGATGGGAAGCCATCCGCCCAGTGACAGAGTGGTCTGGTAACTGCCCACGACCTGGGTACTGGCCGCATTCTGGCTGCCGTGAAGCCCCATAGGTTCCACCCAGCCAAAACGGGGCAAAAGCAAGGCCTGCCCGGGTTCCAGATAAACACGATCCGGCAGGCGGCTGTACAGCCAACCCAGCAGCAGAAACGGCAGCAGGAGCAGATATACTGCTGTCAGTCTCAGCAATCGGTATGCTCTGTTGCGTCGTTTCACGGTCCTGCCTCCCCGGTGATAATTTGTTCTAGTATGCACCGGGAAACCGTTGAATATGAAACGAGGAAATTTCTATCAAAATCGCTTGACTTTCCCGGGGTAATGTGGTAGTATATTCAAGCAGTCCGCAACAACGGTTTCAAGCCTCAGAAATCCAGGATTGCAACAATTTTATAGATGTGCGAGGGTGGCGGAACTGGCAGACGCGCACGTTTGAGGTGCGTGTGGTTTATCCTTGGGGGTTCGAGTCCCCTCCCTCGCATAAAAGAAAGCCCACGATCTAGCGATAGATCGTGGGCTTTTCTTATGCTTTCCAACCAAAGCCGCAAACAAAACGGCAGGCCCGGATTCTATCCAAGGGCCTGCCGTTTTGTGTATGCAGGAGAAGGGACTTGAACCCTCACTCACTGGGAACTGGTGCCTAAAACCAGCGCGTCTGCCATTCCGCCACTCCTGCACGGAGAACTTATTTAGTTTATCAATTTTTGTGGGAAATGTCAATTCCTCTGCCTGCTTTTGTATTCTACAAATTTTCAGCGGGTCATATCCTATAAGAGATACTGCAGATCCAATGCGATTTGTCAAGGAGGTTTGGGAGATGGTTTCATGGCTGAGAGCAAACGGGAAGATCTTATTTTGCGGGGCAGCTCTGCTTCTGGCGGGCGCGGCGGCAGGCTTTGGGCTGGGGCTGTTCTTTGCTGTGCCGGCGGGGTCCAGCTGCCGGGAAAGCGACCTGACCCCGGTACCGGACACCGGCTTTGCCTCCCCTGCTCCGGAGGCGGCCCCTGCAAGCTCATTGCCGCAGGAGGAGCCGGTGCCGGAGAAATGGGTCTGCCTGACCTTTGATGACGGCCCCAGCAAAACGACCCCGGCGGTTCTGGATGCGCTGAACGCCGCCGGGGTCAAGGCCACCTTTTTTGTGGTGGCCACGGGCTACAATGAAAAGTACCTGCCGCTCATTGCGGATGCGGCGGCGGCAGGCCACCAGATCGCGCTGCATTCCGCTTCCCATGAATACAGTGACATCTACCAGAGTGCAGCTGCCTACTGGCAGGATATCGAGCTGTTGAAAGAGCGCATCTCGCCCTATGTCAACACAGCTTCTCTGCATTACCTGCGCTTTCCGGGCGGCAGCACCAACACGGTCAGCCGCCGCTACGGCGGGCGCGGTGTGATGGCCGAGCTGAAACAGCAGTGTGCCGAGAAGGGATATGCCTATGTAGACTGGAATGTCTGTGCTGAGGATGCCGTGGGCGGCAAGCCCAGTGCCGGAACCATCTACCGGAATGTGGTGCGTGAGACCGGCGAGCAGACCCAGTGCATCGTTCTGATGCATGATTCTGCCACCACCCGCACCACCGCCGAGGCGCTGCCGGATATCATACGGTGGTATACAGACAACGGCTACAACTTTTTGACCGTAGCCGAGGCGATGCCGCTGGGGTAATGCGCCTTACAGCCACTTTTCAAAGCAGCGCCCCAGCAGTACCCCGCCGGATGCCAGCGCCGCCAGCCAGAGCCAGTCCGTGCCGCCGGTGACTGCCCACCCCGCTGCCATGATAGCCGCAAAGACGCACACCGGCGGCAGCACGATACGCGCAATGCGCAGCAGCTTTTCCCGCCGGGAGGGAAGCCCGGTGTCAAGCTGCTCGGGATGCACGGCATCACAGCAGATCTCGTCCCGGTATTTGCCCGGATTGCGGTAAGCTTTATACGGAATGCCATCCAGCGAGAACTCCGGGTACATCCCCTCTTTGGTCAGGGCGAACTGCATTCCCCGCTCTTCTGCATAGGTCTGCAACGCCGCCGTAAACTCCTGCGGGGTGTTGATGCTGCCCTGCGGAATAAAGAAAAAGTGCTTTTGATGCTGCACCCGCGCCAGCGTGCAGTAATCCTGCAGCCAGCCGGAGAAGAAGCCCTGCTGCGGGGTGGGGCTTTCCATGCGGGTCAGGCAGGCATCCACGTCCAGCGTATCTGCCTGCGGCTGCTGGCGGGCAAGGTCGGCACAAAACTGCATGGCTGCTGCCAGCTGCGCCGCCTGCTGCTCCAGCACAGTCTGCTGGGCTTGCAGCGCCTGCTGCAGGGGCTGTTCCCCGCGCAGCACCGCCTTGATGGTGGGCAGCGGCACATCCAGCATCCGAAGCATTCGGATGAGCTTGAGGGTGCGGACATCCCCGGCGGTGTAATCGCGGTAGGCATTGCCCTGCCTGCGCGCCGGTGTGAGAAGCCCCTCTTTTTCGTAAAAGCGGATGTTCGGGGCAGACACACCGCTTTGTTCTGAAGCCTGTTTGATGTTCATTTGCTTCACCTCCGCCCTTACAATACACCATAAAGTCGATTGAAGGTCAAGCATTTTTCTTAAAATAGCGCAGAAATGCCCCGGCGGGCGCAAAACCTGCCGGGGCATTCATTCTGGATCGCGCTTACTGTGCGTTGTTGAACAGGGAGAAGGCACGGTAAGCCATGTACAGGTCGTTCTTGTGGATGACCTCGAAGGGAGAGTGCATGGACAGCACAGGCACACCGATATCCAGCACGGGGATGCCGCGGTTTGCGACATACTTGGCGATGGTGCCGCCGCCGCCCAGATCCAGACGGCCCAGCTCACCGATCTGCCATGCAACGTTGCCGTTGTCCAGCATCCGGGTGATATCGCTGACCAGCTCAGCGCAGGCATCGCTTGCAGAGCCCTTGCTGCCGCCGCCGGTGTACTTGAAGATGGCAATGCCGCGGCCTGCATAGGTGCCGTTCATGGGCTCAAATGCACTTGCCCAGGTGGGATCGTAGGCAGCGGTCACGTCAGCGGACAGGCAGACACTGTGACGGAAGGCCAGGATATCATCCTGACCGGCGGCACGGCAGAGCTCCTGCATAAAGTGGAAGGCGTACATGCTCTGCATACCGGTCACGCCGTCGGAGCCGATCTCTTCCTTATCGGTCAGGACGCAGACAGTGGTGTAGGCGGGGTTCTTGGTCTCGATCTCGGCCATCAGTGCAGGATAAGCATCCACACGGTCATCGTGGCCATAGCCGCCCACCATGGAGCGGTCGAAGCCAACGTCGCGGCACTTGTAGGCCGGGGTGATCTCGATCTCGGCACGCATGAACTCCTTCTCGGTGATGCCGTACTTCTCATTGAGCAGGATCATGGTATTCAGCTTGACAGCTTCCTTGACGTTCTCATCATCAACAGCGTCGGAGCCGATGAGGATGTTCAGCTCCTCAGCCTTGATGCCGTCCTTCAGGGGACGGGCGTTCTGCTCGGCACCCAGATGGGGCAGCAGGTCGGTGATGCAGAAGACGGGATCGTTCTCGTCCTCGCCCACACGGACGGTGACGGTGGAGCCATCCTCACGGGTGAACACGCCGTGGATGGACAGAGGGATCGTGCCCCACTGATACTTGCGGATACCACCGTAGTAATGGGTCTTGAAGTAGCTCAGGTGGTCAGACTCATACAGCGGGGTGGGACGCAGGTCCAGACGGGGGCTGTCGGTGTGGGCAATGACCAGATGGAAGCCATCCTCAAAGCTCTTGGTACCGATGGTGGAAGCCACCACAGCCTTGTTGCACTGGACAAAGTAGATCTTGTCGCCGGGCTTGTAGGTCTTTTTCGGGTCGAACTGCTGGTAGCCTGCGTCCTTGAGCATCTGCTCGCTCTCGGCGGCGACCTCGCGCTCGGTCTTGCCTGCATCCAGGAACTTCTTGTAGCCCTCGGCAAAGTCGTGGGCCTTCTGCTTCACGTCAGCGTCCTTATCGGCGACGTAAGCAGGCTTATAGAGCAGCTTTTCAGCCAGCTGCTGGTTCGGAGTTTTTTCTGCCATAGAATTTCTCCTGCCTTTCTGTTTCGGTATTCCTAAATATTTCAAACCGGCGCAAGCCGGTTCAAGCGGGTTTGCAGCCTGCTCAGGCTCCGTACAGCTCGGTGTACTTGGCATAGCAGGCGGTGATCTTTTCCACATAGTGGTGCATCTGGTTATAGGGGAAACCCGACAGGGTCAACCCGTCCTCTGAATGTTCCTCCTTCTGAAGCAGGGCATCCACGGTGCCCCACCCGCTGTGGTAGGCTGCGGCGGCCGTGGAGATATCGCCGTTGTAACGCACCAGACAGAGGTGAAGGTAATAGCACCCGAAGCGGATGCTCACATCAGGGTCGTACAGGTCGCCAAAGGAAACCTCCTCCCCCAGGCCCAGCTTACTGCGGAGCCAGAGGAAGGTCTCCTCCGTCATCTGCATCAGGCCGCGCGCATCGACACTGGAAGTTGCGCCCGGGTCAAAGCCGCTCTCGGTGCGGATGAAGGAATAGACCAGCAGCGGGTCAAGGTCATACTCGGCGGCGTACTGCTCCACAAGGTCGTTGTATTTCCGCGGGTAGAGCCGCTGTTCCACCTGACGGCGCACCGGCGGCAGCGCCAGCAGGACCACACAGAGCAGAAAGAGCAACACCAGCGTTTTCAAAAACTTTTTCAAAGCGAAGTGTCCGCGCCCCCTTTCCGTGCACCCTCAGCCTGCAGCTGCTCACAGAGCGCCGCTGCCGCCGCTTCCAGAGAAGCAAGGTCAGCATCGTTGCGCAGGACAAGATCGGCCCTGGCAAGCAGGACCTCTTCCGGGGTCTGGGCGTTGAGCCGCCGTGCCGCCATCTCCGGGGCGATGCCGTCCCGGGCCGCAATGCGGGCCACACTGGTGGCAAAGGGCGCAGTGACCACGCAGAGATGGTCGCACTCTTTTTCCGCATCAGTGCCCACGATCACGGCTCCGTCTATCACAAAAAGCGGTGCTCCGGCTTCCCGGGCGGCCTGCTTCAGTCTGCAGACCCGCCGGATGATCTCCGGAAGCACGAGGGAATCCAGCGCGGCTTTTCCTTCCGGCGCAGCAAAGGCGCGGTCTGCCAGCAGGCGGCGACGCACCGTGCCGTTTTCGTCGGCAATATCCGCGCCGAACACCTGTTGCAGCCGTGCAATGCAGGGCGAACCGGGCAGCAGCACTTCCCGCGCAACTAAATCTGCATCAATACAAGGATAGCCCTTTTCCCGCAAGAAATTTGTCGCACTGGACTTGCCGCAGCCGCTGCGGCCTGTGATGCCGACTACCTTCATAGATCGACCACCCGGAACGCCGCGGCGCGGATGAGTCGGTTGTAGACCGCCATCGAGACGCCGTCCTGCTCGGGGCAGCGGGCGTAGACGACCTGCGCACCGTGCTTGTCCAAATCGCGCAGCGCTGTGAACAGGTGGTGTGCCTGGGTCACGCCGTCATGGTTTTTTCCGTACTCGATGAACGGCACGCCCAGCTGTGCGCCCTCCCCGTCAAAGCAGAGCGCCCAGACGCCGTCAGCCTTGTTCGCATCCACAAACGCCCTGTACTTGTCAAAATCGCCGCGCAGGATCGTGACCTGCGCCTTGGGGGCGTAGTGCTTGTACTTCATACCGGGCGAGCGCGCGACCTCGCCGTCCTTGAGCTTTTCAAGGATGGCCGGGCTGACGAGGACCTCCTCGCCCAAAACGGCCTCCATCTGCTCCTTCGTGACGTAGCCGGGGCGCAGGAGCAACGGGTGCTCCCCCGTCACGGCGACGACGGTGGACTCGACACCGACATTGGACTCGCCGCCGTCGAGAATCAGCGGCAGACGGCCATCCATATCGGCCAGCGTGTCAGGCGCATTCGTCGGGCTGGGCTTGCCGGAAAGGTTTGCCGACGGCGCGGCAAACGCGACGCCGCTGGCCTTGATGACCTGCTGCACTACCGGGTGGGACGGCATCCGCACGCCGACGGTGTCAAGGCCCGCGCAGGTCACGTCGCTGACCTCGGGGCCGCGGGGCATGACCATCGTCAGCGGGCCGGGCCAGAAGGCGGCAGCCAGCTTTTTGGCACGCTCGGGCACCTCGGAGACGATGCCGTTCAGCATCTCCATGCCGCAGATATGCACAATGAGCGGGTTATCCTGCGGGCGGCCCTTCGCTTCAAAAATTTTCTTGACGGCCTCGCCGTTGCGGGCGTCGGCGGCAATGCCGTAGACCGTCTCCGTCGGCAGTGCGACCAGCTCACCCTGCTGCAAAAGCCGGGCGGCCAGTGCCACGCTCTCCGGCGTGATGGGCAAAACCTGTGTTTTCATAGCTTTATTTTCCTTCTTCTGTACTGCTTTGCTTCAGTTTTTCTTCCCGGTCTGCCAAAATCAGCGGCTCGACCACGCGGTCCAGGTCGCCGTCCAGCACACCCTGCAAATTACGCAGCGTCAGGCCGATGCGGTGATCGGTCACGCGGTCCTGCGGGAAGTTGTAGGTGCGTATCTTTTCGCTGCGGTCACCGCTGCCGACCTGGCTCTGTCGGCAGGCGTTGTATTCCTCGTCGTAGGCGTCCTGCTTCTGCTGCAAAAGACGGCTGCGCAGGACCTTTAAGGCGCGGTCCTTGTTCTCCCGCTGGCTGCGCTGGTCTTGGCATTCCACGACCATACCGGTGGGCAGATGGGTCACCCGGATGGCGGATGAGGTCTTGTTGATGTGCTGTCCGCCCGCACCGGAGGAGCGGAAG